>Ga0208299_1002595_pt1 | contig 12055 bp, 15 predicted proteins | sample 15_taG_FD_184089 | JGI IMG/M metagenome (GOLD analysis project Ga0208299, IMG submission 184089) | Marine viral communities from the Subarctic Pacific Ocean - 15_ETSP_OMZ_AT15312 metaG (SPAdes) (version 2) | ecosystem: Environmental > Aquatic > Marine > Oceanic | place: Pacific Ocean | collected...
CTTATTATCATCCCAAAACAGTAGCAAAGCAGGAAAAACAAAATCAAAAATACGCAGAGATAATGAATGTTTAGACAGTGCTTAGTCAAAAAACACAAGAGAGAAAAAAATGTTCTCAAATAAATTTTTGGAGATGCGGTAATATGTTATCTGTAGTACAAAGTGTTTATAATCCAAATCCATTAATTAGTTTATCTGCGCAAACTACTATTGTGGCATTAGACACATTAGGAATCGATTATCAGTACATATTATTTAATGATAATGGTGATAAAGATATAATAAAACAGTTACCAAAGCATATAAAAGAACACAAAAAGTTTGAATATCACTATTCAGATTTTAATTATGGTTGTAAAACTTCACCAGGAGGTTTTATTGGCGCAATAGATTTAATAAAACATAAATATGTCCACCAGACAAATCAAGATGACTTCTATACTTCAAGTTTTTATAGTTTAGCATTAAAGCATTTAATGATAACCGATAATCAATATGCAGCTATAGTTACAAATTGCTATCATGTTGATGAAGAATTTGAGATATTAGAAATTCCATTGCCACAAGATGCAAAAACTACAAATGAAGCATGGGGAAATCCTACTTTCATGTTTAATTGGATGTTTGGTATCGAAGGAAAAAAATTAACTACATCGAATAATTTTGTGTACTTTCCAGGTACAATATATAAAAAAGAACTATATTCAACAATAGGAAAACCTGACATCAAAAATTTTGGTGGCTCTGCTGATTTTGAATATTGGGCTAGGGCAGTTTTTAATGGTTACAAATTTGCATATTTAAATTTACCAACTTGGTTGTATATGAAAAGTCAATATTCACACAGCGCACTTGATAATGAGGGTGAGAATACAAGACAAGAGATATACAACCCAAGAATAAAAGAAAAGTATGAACTACTGTGGAAGAAAAATAGTTACAAAATAAGAAATAAACCACAAATAACAGAAGACATTTTATGGGATTAATGACTGAATATTTTGTAATGGGTGTATTAGCACCGTCAGTTTTAAATTTACTGCATTTAGTTATGGGAATTTATGTTGTAATGGCAAGAGGCAATTTAATAAGTTTAACCTTTTCAGCAATTAGTTTTTTAACTAAAACAATGGGAATGATATTTCTAACTTGGTTAGGTGTTGTATACTTTGAATTAGACTTCAGAATATATGTTCCAATACTTACATTCACTTGGTTATTCTCTCACCTATGCGAGGCTTTTATAATACAACATTATATGGAAAATAATGTTCCTAAATGGATACAAGATTTACAAGTAAAATGATATGAATATTTTAGTTACAGGAGGAGCAGGCTATATTGGCTCAATAACAGCTAATCAGTTGAATAATCTTGGACATAATGTTGTTGTTTTAGATGATTTGTCAGAAGGAAAGAAAGATGCAGTTCAAGATATTAAATTATATTGTGGCAGTTATAGTGATGAACAATATGTTTTTGACATATTGACTGATAATAATATTGATACAGTTATGCATTTTGGAGCTTCTGCAAATGTAAAAGAATCAACTGAAAACCCAGCTCTCTATTATGATAACAATGTAACAGGTACATTGCAATTGTTAAATGCGTGTAGAAAGTATAGATCAAAAATATCAAATTTTAAATTTATTTTTTCATCTACAGCTGCTGTTTACGGTATTACAGATAACATGTCAATCGATGAAGACACAGCACAATTTTCGCCTTGTAATCCGTATGGCTGGTCTAAATTAATTATTGAACAAGCATTAGAAGATTATTATAGTGCATACGGTGAAGAATATTTGATATTTAGATATTTTTGTGCTGCAGGTGCTACAGATACAAACGGAGAATCAAGAAAATCAAAAGAAACACATCTAATCCCATTAACAGTAGAGTCAGTTATCAATACAAATAAAGTAATGTACGTATATGGGGATGATTTTGATACACCAGATGGCACTGGAATCCGTGACTATGTGCATGTATGTGATATAGCAAAGGCACATATTTCTGGTATGATACACTGGAATGTAGTTAAAAACAATGTGTATAATCTTGGCACTGATAATGGATATAGTGTTAAAGAGGTGATAGAAAAAGCTAATAAATTATTTAATACAACTATAAAAATAGAAGTGACAGATCAAAGAGCTGGTGATCCTGCTACACTAATTGCTAATAATGAAAAGTTTTTCCAATATTTTGGATGGAAAATGTCTATGTCTCTTGAAGATATGTTATCATCTGCGTATCTTTGGAGAATGAATAAAAGGTATTAATATGTTAATAGCATCGTGTCCATTAAGAATATCGTTATTAGGAGGATCAACCGACCTAGAAGATTTTATACAAGAGCATAATTCAGGACAAGTTATTAGCTTTCCAGTAAATTTATACACTTATGTTGCTATAAATAAAAGACATGATGATATTTTTTTAATTCAATATGCCAAAGAAGAAACTGTTACAAATATTTCTGAAATAAAAAATGATGTAGTTAAAGTTGTATTGGAATATTTCAATATAAATTCTCCTCTTACTATTACACTAACTTCTGATATACCGTCCTATGGGTCAGGTTTGGCTGCATCATCATCATTTATGATTTCAATGATAAAAGTTATATCATCGTATAAAGGTCTTAATTTATCTGATATGGAAATATGTAATTTGGCACTAAAACTTGAACGAAAATTTAATCCATTAGTAGGAAGACAAGATACAGTAGGTTGTGGCATTAAAGGATTCAAGCATTTATTTTTTGATAAAAAATCTAACTTACCTCAGATAAAACTGTATAATCACTCGTATTTTGATAATTTTAGTTTACAGTTAATTTCAGCTGGTCAAGGTAGAAAATCAACAGACGTATTAAAATCTCTGCAATTAGATAAACGAATATGTTTGTATGAAGATGTAGATGCAGGTGATAAGTTTATACAATCTGGTGATTATGATGAATTGAATAGTTTAGTATTAGAGGCCTGGATTAAAAAGAAGAAAACTTCTTCTTTAATAGCTAACTCTGATGTTTTAAAAATTGAAGCAAAGCTAGAGCATTTAATGAATAGCGGTATTGCTGCTTATAAATTGTGTGGTGCCGGAAATGGTGGTTATATGCTTGTTATAAAACAAAAGGATTATCACATAAGTCGTAGTTTAGACCCTGGCTTTATGGGTACAGGTATTGACATTGACATTGATAATAGGGGACTTTCATTGTGGGACTTATAAGTTGTCCAATTTGCAAATCAGACAAAGCATGTGAAACATTTAAAGATGAAAAATCTGGAATAGATGTAAATGTTTGCGAAAATTGTTATATGATATATCAGCAAAAAGATCCCAAAGTAAAGTATTATGAAATTCAATGCAGAATACAAGAAGACTTTGATAGGCACGCACGAGCCGTTGCTGATTACACACTTGAGTTTGCAAATCCACCTAAAGACATAAATTCTGTATTAGAAATTGGCGCACATTCACATCTTACATTATCTTATATGAAAGAGTATTTTCATAATGATGTTAAATTATGTGGCTTAGATTTACCAAAAATACCTGGGTCTTCTCATTCACAAATCATATCAGGTATAGAAATGATTTATAATAACTGTATAGACACTGGACATTCGTCTGATGTTAAAGATGCTTTAAAGTCAACATCGTTTGATTTTATATTTTGTAGACATACATTAGAACATTTTCAGAATCCAGTAAGGGCTGTATGGAATGTTAGAAATATTCTTTCTAATGATGGTATTGCTTTTTTTGAAGTACCAAGTTTTTTTTGGACTGAGGTAAATGGTGTGCACACATATCATCCAGAACATTTATTATATTTCACAAAGAGTACAATATCTAGATTATTTTCTGACGCAGGATTTAAGATTTTAAAGATAAAAGAAAGCAAGTACTGGGGTAATATAAAAATTCTTGTTAAAAAATCAAAATCAAATGAAATTACAATACACCATAAACCTAAAAATGATATGAAACTAAAGCGGTACTATAATTTTATTCAACCACTATTTATTTTTATTAAACGAAATAAAAAAATAAATCCTAATCAATAAAGTATTGCTTGTTATTTTAAGTTTATTATGTTATATTTAAGTACGATAAAAAGGTAAAGGTTATGCAAATAGGTACATTAAAAAAAGAATTAGAAGTTATTCAAAAAAAATCTCATGAATTTAACGATGTAATCGCCCCTTACGATAGAGTTATTATTATAGGTAATGGTGGTAGTAATTCTGTTGCTTCTCATATAGCACAAGATTACACAAAGATGTTAGGTAAAAAAGCTATTAGTTTTTCTGATGCTTCTCGATTAACTTGCTACATAAATGATTTTGGTAGAGACGAAGCTTATGTGGAATTTATAAAACATTTTTGGGAAGAAGGAACGATGGTTATTTTAATATCATCTTCTGGTAATTCAATGAACATAGTAAATGCTGCTCAACATTGTGTTGATAATGGTTATCCTTATATGGCTTTATCAGGATTCGATGAGGACAATAAGTTGAATACTTTAGGTGGTCAACATTTTAGATACCATGCTAAATCACATGACTATGGAGTAGTCGAGTCTGCTCATTTAATTATGCTACATACTATTTTACCTAAACCTGAAGTTAGGGGGGTTATTGCTGGTGCTTTTGATTTAATACATCCTGGATATGTAAAGATGTTTGAAGAGGCAAAGAAGCATTGTACCCATTTGACTATAGCTTTACATGAGGATCCTTCTTCAGAAAATGGTAAGATAAAACCAATACATTCCGTAGAAGAAAGAGAAGAAATATTAAGGTCAATAAAATATGTAGATGATATTAGGGTTTATTGGAATGAATATGGTTTAGGTCAATTTTTAGAGGTCGGTAAATTTAATGTTAGATTTTTAGGTGACGACTATAAAGATAAAGACTATACTGGTAGAGAATTAGATTTGAAGATAATATGGGTGGATAGAAGTCATAACTATTCTACTACAAAATTAAAAGATAAAATTAGAAATAATGAATAATGCCCTAAAAAAAATATTAATTTGTGAGAAGTTTGACCATTTTGTACCTACTGGAAATGGATGGGCTCAAGGTCTTTTTGAAAATGGTCATGAAGTTTATAAATTAGTTTATCCAGATCCTACTTATAATCTTTCACATCTTGAAGAAGAGTTAGATTTAGTAGTTTTAGTGGGCGGGATTCCTACCGATGAAAGTTTTGTTACAGACTTACATAATTTTAAAAATAAATATCCACATTGTATAGTAGCCTCAATTACAGATGCCTCTCCACTTCCCCATTATACAAATGTTAATGATTATATAGATTTTTGGTTTTGCTCTGCAATGAGTCATGATTTAGCAGAGGAGGATTTTCGTAAAGAATTAGATAAGTCTCTTTATTTTATCCCTCTCGCAGCAGATACATCTATTTTTTATAATACCGATGATGTTCTCACTTATGATTTTAGTTTTATTGGGCAGTTTGGGGAGTATGGTGGTCATGGTTATAGACACCAAGATTTCTATCTTTATCCATTTTTAAAAGATAAATCACTCAAAAGTTTTTGTTCAGGTTTTGGTTATGAAGGAACTCACTACAATAACATCCCTTATAAAAATCTTAATTCCATATATAACAAAACTAAGATTAATCTTAACTTTCATTATAATCATCAAAAAGGTGAAGATGGTCGTTTTGATTTTAATACTCGTGTATATGATATTGCTATTGCTGGTAACTTTCAATTTAGTGACCATCCCAAGGCAAAAGATATTTTTGGAGATTCTATTCCTGTAGTTTCTAAAGATGATTGGGTAGATGTGTTTTATTTTTATTTAAATAATCCCGATGAGCGTTCTTCTTTATCCACAAAAGCTCAGAAAATTTGTTTTGATAATCATACATGGTCAGCTCGTATGAAATATTTAGAGAATATTATTTGGGGAGTATCAAAGTAATGGATTTAATATATTCGAAAGTAGAACCAAATACATTATTACATTTAGTTTATAGGTTGAATGAGGTAGATGGTAGAAGTGACATTGCTCCTGAAAACGAATTTCTTCAATTAGCTACATTAAAGTTAGAGAAGGGAAGAACTTTCAAACCACATAAACATATATGGAAGAGTGGAGAAAACCAAGTTATTGCTCAAGAATCTTGGGTTGTGATAAGAGGTAGTGTAAAGGTAATGATGTACGACTTAGATGATAATGTGATAGAAACACCTATATTATATCCTGGTGATTGTTCTATGACATTTCGAGGTGGTCACGCTTATGAGATATTAGAAGAAGACACTATAGTCTATGAATATAAAACTGGACCATATAAGGGTGTGGAAAATGATAAGGAATGGATAGACTAATGAATTTAACTTTATTAGGATATATTTTGCCATCTATAGAAGACGATTTGTTATTGCAACATTTAGATTCATATACAAATGATATTTGGAGTGATGTTAAGACTAAAATATTTTTTAAAAATAATATTAGTAATAATATTTCAGATAGATTAAATCATTATAATATCAATTATACAGAAGGAATAAATAAATATTGGATACCAACTATTATTGATATGTTAAAAGAGGTTAATACTAAATATGTGGAAATATTCTTAGAGGATAAGGTTATAGTTGATGCTAAACATTTCAAATATACTTTCGATGTTTTAAATGAAAATGATTTAGATTTCTTACCAGCTTGTTATTTTAACTATTGGAATAAATTAACTAATTGGATATCGTCTTATCAAGATGTAACTCGTAATGAAGAATTTTCATCGATGAGGTGGGGAACTGAACAGGCTAAGATTTCAAGGGATTATGTTTTTAGAAAAGAAATACCAGGTCTAAATGGAGATCCTTTTCCACTATGTACTGGTGGTATTTACAAAAAGACTTTTCTATTAAAGACGCTTGAGAGAATAATAGATTCAGAATATTGGAATATTATTGAAGAAAAAGGACCTAACTCTTTTGATGATTGGGCTAAAAATCCCTATCTACCACATTCACATGAGGTTTGGTGGAAACATAATATGGATAGGGTTGATTTAGAATATACAGTTTTAGTATCAGACTACATACATTCTAAGGCAGATGATCCTAAAAATAAAAATAGATTTTATTTAGATTAATTGGAGAATAAAATGGAAAGAATAAAAATAGAAGACTTTTGGGAAAGGAAAGGTAGAAATTCCAGACCAATACCAGATTCAGAAATAATAAATTTTGTCAATAATGCTGTAAGTCCGAAATATTTGTATGATGAAACAATTAATAATAAATTTACAGAAAGATATTATGAGTGGGTCCAACAAAGTAAGCTTAATACGCTAAGCGGATTAGACAAATTTAATGCTGTAGATTTTGTTCACGGCACATCACAGGCTTTTGACTTTTGGTATCAGAAGCATCATAATAAAAGATTTAGATCATTAAAAGGAGACTATGCTTATCACAAAGTATCTTGGAAGAACTATTTTAACTGGAAGTATTATGATGATGATGAACTAAGGAACGGTGATGCGTTAATAATTTCTGTACCATTTAGTGATCTGGGATCAAAACATCCAGAAACAGAATCAATATTAGATAAATGTGATGAGTTAGAAATACCTGTTTTTATTGATGCAGCTTATTATTGTATTGCAAGGGACTTAGAATTTAATTTAGATAGGCCTTGTATAGATACAATAGCTTTTAGCATGAGCAAAGCATTTTATGGTGCTGAAAGATTGAGAATTGGTATAAGGTGTAGAAGGGAAAATGAAGATGATGGTGCAGTTTTATTTAATCAGTTTGGTTGCATAGCTAAAATAGCTGCTGGTGTAGGATATGAACTATGCGATAAATTTGATACTGATCATAATCAAAATACATTTAGGGACAAACAAATTGAAATTTGTGATGAATTAAAAATTACGCCAGCAAATACAGTATTGCATGGTATAACAGATAAGGATCATCCTGAGTTTGGTGATTATAATAGAGGTACTAGCTGGAGAAGAGTTTGTATCTCAAAATTATTAGGAGATAGTGATTATGTCGAAATTTGAATTTGATAAAGTTTCACCAGGCTGGCATTACGATCAGTTTGCACCACCTGAAAATGAACTAGAACATATAGGAAGCATAGATGAAATAGCTCATCCGGATATTACTGACAACACATTAGACGTCGTTAATAATATTTTATCAGATCCGTATGATGAAGGGGGCATAAAAAGAGTGCATATTGGCGATCCAGCAGAAGATGTAAATAGTAGTACTATTAATAAAAGAGTCGCACATATGAGAGAAGTAGGCTATACAAAAGACAACTATTTTATTGAGTTCATAAATGAAAAATTCCCATTATTGGAAAAAATATTATCCGACCAATATAATATAACACATTATCATTATTGTGCAATTATGATAAACCCAGGACAATGTATGCCAGTACATGATGATACATACAGTTATTTAAAAAAGTATATGAGTAGAGATTATCCTGATGTTAAATACAGTATGTCAGATATTAGAAGATACTGTACTTTTTTAACTGACTGGGAATGGGGACAATCTTTTGGTGCAGGCAATGTAATAAAATGGCAGTGGAAAAAAGGTGATGTTTTTCAATGGAGCCATAAAATGTTACATTGGTCGTCCAATGCTAGTATGAAACCAATGTTATTTTACGAAATCACAGGATTAACAAATGAGTGGTAAGTACAAAGAGCAATGGCAAAACTACTTTGAGGGTGGTATTGAAATGTGGTCATATTTTGGGTATCAATATCATAGTTATACTATAACAAAACATATAGTTTCAAAATTATCAATACCGAAACATGGAAAATTAATTCAACTTGGAACTGGGTTAGGAGTAGTAGTTGAATATTTATGTAACAAGTACGGATACGATAGAGTAATTGGTTATGATTTATTTAACCCATTAGGGCACCCAAATATAGAGTTTTTAGATATGGAAACTGATATTCCAGATGAAAATAAAATAGCTTATTTGGAAATTGATGTAGGTAGTATGAGTCATTTCAGTGAACAAAGAAAAAAAATATTAGAATGGTCTTTTAGCAATATGGTTAGTGGTGGTTATGTTTTGACAAATAAAAAATTAGCTTTAGAATTACAAGAAGAGCCAGCAAGTTCATGGAATTTCGAGCTAGGTCAACACAGGTTTGATATAATAAATTTAAATGAATTTGATGTTCCAGAATTATGGGAAAATGTGCATCAATCAAGATTGAACACAAAGGTTTTGTTAAAAATAGGAGACAGAAATAAATGATTTATCAAGCTCAGATAGGACAAGATAGATTTGCATTAGATTTTACAAACCATAAAAGAAACGGTGTATTTGTTGATATTGGCGCAGGTCATCCAGTTGAAATAAATAATACACATGTGTTAGAAAAAGAGTATGGCTGGACAGGTATTTCAATTGATATTGGAGGTGCACATAGATGCGAACATTTGTCAGAAGAAGAATATGAGAAATTTTGGAATACGGAAAGAGATACTCCTATTATTGTTCATAATGCGTTAACTATTAATTACGCTGATCTTTTTGAGGAAATGGGACTGCCAGAGGTGATAGATTATCTTTCAGTAGATTTAGAACCGCCAGAAAGCACATTAAAAGCGTTTAAACGTCTTCCATTTGAACAATATAAGTTTAATACAATTACATTTGAAACTGATGATTATCGGCCTGGGCTTGGTGTAAAAGAAAAATCAAGGAAATTTACATCTCAGCTTGATTATAAAAGATTAGATATGTCGTCTGAAGGATTATGGTATCGTTATTATGGGAAAAATGATCATAAGACAATTGAAGAAGCAGAAGATTGGTACATACATCCAGATTTATTAGATGAACTGGATGAAGATTTATTAGAATTCATACAATAGTTAGGAGATAGAAATGAGTAAAAGAAAAGCATTTATAACAGGTATTAATGGTCAAGATGGTTCTTACTTAGCAGAGCTTTTACTTGAAAAGGATTATGAAGTATACGGAATTGTTAGAAGAAATTCAGTAGCTGAAAATCAATATTCAAGAGTAGAACATTTTGATAGAGATTGCCACATTGAGTACGGAGATTTACTTGATGTAAGTTCGTTAGAGAAAATGATACGAACTATACAGCCAGATGAAATTTACAATATAGCAGCGCAAAGTCATGTACGAATTAGTATGGATATTCCACAATTCACGGTGCAGACAAATGCACTTGGTATTGTTAATATATTAGAGGCTTATAAAAATAATTGTCCTACTGCAAGATTTTATCAGGCATCATCATCAGAGATGTTTGGTCGTACAGTTGATGAAGATGGTTATCAAAGAGAAACTACACAAATGAACCCTACAAGTCCTTATGGTTGCACAAAGGTATTTGGATTTAATATGGTACAACACTATAGAAATGCTTATAATTTATTCGCATCTAATGGTATTTTATTTAATCATGAATCACCAAGACGAGGATCTAACTTTGTCACAAATAAAGTCGTAAAGTCTGCAGTAAGAATTAGTAAAGGATTATTAGATAAACTTCCGCTTGGTAATTTAGATGCTTACCGTGACTGGGGACATTCAAAAGATTATGTGAAGGCAATGCATATGATTATGAACCACACAGAACCAGATGATTTTGTATGCGCTACAGGAGTTAGTCGTTCAGTAGGAGATATGTGTGACTATGTATTTAATCAATTAGATATGGATTATAAAGACTATGTAACACAGGATCCAAGATTTATGAGAGCTGAAGAGCTTAAATATTTACGTGGTGATGCTACAAAATTAAGAGACACATTTGGATGGGAACCTGAATACACATTTGAAACTATGATGGATGAAATGATTGAACACTGGATGAAGATCTTATAATGAGTGATAAGCATTTTAGAGGAAATAATACTGTAGATTATTGGCATGAAAAGCATAAAAGAGAGTTCAATTTGGATGGAGATTATGATTTTCCAACTGATCCTATAAATTATGGTTATGTAACAAAACAACTACTTATTGAAAATAAAGAGGCTTTTGTTAGAAAATCCATTTTGGAGATAGGTTGTGCTAATGGTCAAACAATTACAGATATTAAAAATGGATTAGAAGATTTTGATTGCTATGGTTGCGACTTCAGTCCAGTATCAATAGAGTCAGCTAAAAAGAAATCACTTGATGTTTCTTATGAAGTTAGAGACATTATATTAAATCCTATTAAAAAAGATTATGGAGCTATTTGTATATTAGAAACAATAGAACATATTGAAGAGGGCACTAATTATAAAATTTTAGATAACATAATAAACCACTGTGAGTATGCTATAGTATCAACTGTTGATACAGAAGATAATTGTTTTGGTGAGCATATATCACATTATAAAATAGATACGTTCAATAAAAAAGGCTATAATGTAGTTTGGAAAAGCAAATTATCAGAAATTAATATGCCCGATGGAATTTATCACTATATGATTTTTTTATTAAAGGGAAAATTACAATGAAAGTAGCCTTCTTTTCAGAAACAGGCACAAATAAAAAATATCCACGAGATTTTGCAAACGCTAGAACAGAGGTAGCGTGGTGTATAGCATTAGATGCTCCGATGTGTGCGTTAGACGTGCAACCAAAAGAACACTTTGATTTGGGTATTGTTATTATACCAAAGAATAAACCAAATATTAGTTTAGATTTTATTAGGGGTTGTTGTGATAAAGTTGCAGTAATGCAAGAAGGCCCACATTGGTATTTTCAAGACTATCAGATAGATAAGCAGTTTCATTACTACAATACTTTAATGGATGCCGATTGGGTGTATTGCCATAATGAAGATGACGTTAAGTATTATATGGGTCTGGGCTGTAAAGATGTAAGAGTAATGAGAAGTTTGATGATTACTGATGACTTGTTACCAAGAAGTGAGTGGGGAGATGCAACCATTATTGGTGGTAATTTTGTAAGTTGGTATGGTGGATTTGATTCTTATATTGTAGCGAGAGAAATTG
>Ga0208299_1002596_pt1 | contig 12055 bp, 14 predicted proteins | sample 15_taG_FD_184089 | JGI IMG/M metagenome (GOLD analysis project Ga0208299, IMG submission 184089) | Marine viral communities from the Subarctic Pacific Ocean - 15_ETSP_OMZ_AT15312 metaG (SPAdes) (version 2) | ecosystem: Environmental > Aquatic > Marine > Oceanic | place: Pacific Ocean | collected...
TGGTTAATGCTCGTCGCAATTTTTCGCAAAGTGATTTGAAAACATGGGGGTTCCCGACATGAAGAAAGATTTGCCCGCCAAGCGCGGAACAAAAGACGAGATCGCCCGGTGGCTTGATGTGTCAGAACGCACCATCACGGACTACATTGGCCGGCTTGGTTTGAAACCTGACAGCCGCGAAAAGTATGCCGTGCTGTCATGCTACCAAGAGCAGCAACGCCGCATGGCCAATGACCCCAAAAATCAGACCGTGGCGGAAGGTGACGAGCCCCCCATCAGGTCATGGGCCGACGTAGAGAAGCGGGAACGGGTGCTTAAACTGCGCATTGAGATCCAATCCCTACGTGACGAGCTGGTGCCGCAAGACGAAGTGCGCGACACCCTAGCCGAGTTGTGCGCAGCCGTGAAGGGCGCGCTGGGCAACTTCGTGGAGCATGTCGCAGCGGGTAAGCGTGACGCGGAAATACTGAAATGGGCAGAGAGCGCCCGGGACGCCGCACTGGCCGGCATTGCGGAGGGCTTGCATGCGGACTGATTTTCTAGAGTTTGTACGCGCACAGGTCACGCCACCCCCACCCGACTCCATAGCGGATTGGGCAGAGGCGAACATTGACTTTTCACTGGCGCCCAATTACGACACGCCGGCGCATGCCCCATTCATGGCATCATTCGCACCGTACATGATAGGCATTCTCGACAAGTTGCAGGACCATTCGACGCGGGAAATCTGGATCCGCAAGTGTTCGCGTGCAGCCGCTACTGAATACCTGCTGGCCTGGTTGCGTTGGATTATCAAGGTGAAGCCCGCCCCAACGTACTACCTGACCGCAGACCAGCTCACCACGGAACGCTTCATGGAGAGCCGTATAAAGCGCGGCATGTCAACGTGTCCGTCGGTGCTGCCGATATACAAGCGCGCCCGGGTGACAGAGCATGACATCCGCTTTGAACACATGGATTTCCGTGTGTCATGGCCCAACGCAAAAGGCGCATTTAAGCAGGACGGGTGGGCAAATATCATCGCCGACGAGTTCCCGACATGGAAAGCCTTTGCCCCTGACATGCTGCGGAAACGTGCGGGCACCTATGCGTTCCACAAGATTGTTGGCCTCGGGAGCCCTGACCCAACGCGAAAGGGCGCCGACGCTGACCCCATCATTGCGGAGTACGAATCAACAGACCGTTGCACATGGCAAATGGAAGACCCTGAGACCGGCAACCTGTTTGCGTGGGACTTTGGCGGGGTGGGCAAATCGTACGGGCTCAAGTGGCCGGCGGACGCACAAGACCCCGAAACAAAGGAGTGGGACTTGGAGCGGGTCCGCAATGAGGCGTACTACCTGACACCAGACGGGACTCGCATAGACAACACCGACAGGCTGACGATAGGCGCGGCGGGTTCGTGGGTATCGACAAACCCCAACGCACCCAAGCACATCCACGGCATTTGGATCGTCGGGCCAATGGTGCCCTTTCTTGACGGTGATTTCGGCGTGCTGGCGTATCGGTTCCTGGAGGCCAAACGCAAAGGTGCGGCGGCATTGCGTGCGTATTTCTTCGAGAACTGGGCCGACGTTGGCGACATGCCCAACAGTCAAAGCTCCAACGACAACAGCCTGCGCGCCCGGGTGATTGATTACGGCAAGGGTGAACCGTTCTATAAATCGCCTGACGTGTCGATTCCTAACGAATGCAGCAAGGGGTTGGCGCTGACGGTAGACGTTCAGAAATATCATCTTTGGTACGTGGCGCGACAGTGGGCGCATACCGGCGACAGGTGCGAAAGCGGATTGGAGCAATGGGGCAACCTCGCCAACTTTGACGACCTGGCGGCACTGGCCGACACGATCCAGCCGCAGGTTATGGGCATCGACATCGGGTATGCGGAACGTTTCGGAGAGGTTGCGGACTTCTGCTCACAGCAAGGCGCGATTGCCTTAAAGGGTGAGGAAAACATGAAAGGCGACCTGTATTTACGCGACGACATGGACCCCGCAGAAGGGCGCAAGAGTCGCCAGCGCAACGGGCTGTCTTATTCCATGCTGACATGGAACACCGATGTTTTCCGCAGCAAGTTGCTATCCGCGATAGACGGTGAATCCGCTTTTGAGTGGTACGTGTACCGGATGATTGAGCGTCAATACGTGCGGCAGGTGTTGAGCACGCACAAGGTGGACGGGGAATGGAGCCGCAAGAAAGGCCACCCCGATGACCATCTTTTTGACTGTGAAGTAATGCAAATGGTACTAGCCCGTTTTGGCGGGTTAATTCAGTGAGGGGCACGAATGGCGCTTTGTAAAAACCGGCGATGCATGAAGCAACTAGGCGACTCTCACTGGGGCGAAGGGTATTGCTCGCGGCGGTGCATGGCCACGGCCCCCGGCTATGACCCCGACGAGAGCGCGCCACTCATGGACCCAACAGACCCGACGGGACAATGGGAGATCTGCAAGAATCTCGACGAGGTTGATTTTATGATGCGTTGTGCGGAGATACACCCGCAACTGCCGAAGATGCTTTATCTCAAGAAGAAAAAGAAATCTTTAAGGCAGATTGCGGCCATCGTCAAGATGCCACACACGACGGTTGCGCACCTTATTGCTCGTACACGATCAGCCTAGATTGTACACGTAATCACCGCCCGCGCAACAACTTGCGCAACATTTCCCCCTTTCCGTCCTTAGTGTAAGGGGAAGAACAGAGCGAAGCCAAGGGCGGTTAGCCCATCGGTGCAACGCCGAATCACGCGCTCATTGATCATCCCTCCCTTCTCGGGTGTCGCAAATCTTGCACACCCAACGGCGTCCAGCCGCACGCGCCCCGGTTTCTAGAACCGGGCGCGATCCTACCAAGGAAATAGCCAGTTCATGGCAGTATCAACCGCTCAAACCAGCGTCGAGACACTAAAGACAGCCCTTGCCGGGTATGTCTCATCTATCACGCACACCGATGCCAACACGGCCACCCTTCTCCAAGCACAGGCCCAGCTTGCCCTGGACAATTGGGAAAACGCCAAGAAAGCCGCCGCAAACGTGGCCGCATCCGCCGCGTCGAACTATTCCAACGGCGTGGGCATGTCCGTGAACAAGCGCCGTGTCGATCAAGCCGAGGCCGACGCTGACCGCTACTACGCCGATTTTGTCAGGGCGTGCGGCATGGGCGGGCAAACCATTCCAACTATCGACGCAGCCGGCCCTGCGTTTTATGACCTATCAACGGCGGGGCGATAAATGGCAGTACGTCAAATGATTGACCGGGCTATTGAAGCCGTAGCACCAGGCGTTGCAGAGAAGCGCGCTATTTCACGGCACAACCTTTCGGTTTATGGCGCATGGACGCGGCAGGGCTATTCAGGCGGCACCCCTTCGCGCCGTCGTTCATCCGCACAGGTATCCACGCTTTCGGAAGATCGCGTCAACAGTTACACGCATGAGCAGCTCATAGCGAACTGCATGGATCTGTACCGCAATGACCCGTTGACCCGTTCTATCGTTGATGTGGTGGACACGTACATGGGCGAATCCCGCCCGATGGCTAGCAGTGAGTCCGCTGAATGGAACGCACTCGCCACGGAATATTTCAATGATGTGTTCTGGAAAATGGCAGACGCCCGGCGCCGCCCCGGTTCTGACTTTGGCCACCTTCAAAGCATCTGGAATAAGTATTCATGGGTCGGCGGTGACATGCTCTTTGGCATCACGCCAGACGGCTTGATGCCATACGAAGGTTTCCAGGTTGCCACGCCCGGCAAGTTGCGCGCCGATGACCGTATCTGCAACGGTATCCGCACAGACGGCAAGACCGGACGCATCACACACTACTACTTGACCGACCCGAAAGACCGGAACAAGTTTTCCCGCGTCAGGCAATCACAGGCCATTTTCGCACCGTCTAAGCATTGGCGCTCATCTATGTTGCGCGGGGCTCCTGAGTTGCACGCTGTAGCCGCCGCACTCAAGGACGCCGGCGACGTGTCCAACAATGTGGCGGGAAAGATCAAATTTGAATCCATGCTGTTCTCTGTCGAGCGCAAGGGCGCCATCAGTCAAACGGGCGGCATGGACTGGATCAATAAAGACACGACCAAAGGCACGCAAGCGGAACACCGCGAGACTGACTACGGCATGGCTTTCTCTACAACGGGCAATCCTGATCAGGATTTCAAACTCAGCAACATGAACACCCCCGGCAGTCAGCATGTGCCCTATATGGAGCACATGGGGCGCATTATCGCGGCAGGGGTGGGGTTGCCGTATGAAGTCGTTGCCCATCTTTATACAAACGGGTCATACACCGCCAACCGTGCCGCACGTACCGACTTTATGAAGTTCGTGATGGATCGCTGGTCATGGCGCAACAAGGTCTTGAACCAGCGCGTTTACAATTGGGCCATCGCCCGCGCAATCAAGCACGGCCAGCTGCCGCCTGCCCCGGTTGTCAATGGCCGCAGTCAATTCAGTAAATGCACATGGACCTTGCCGCACTTCCCGCAGATCGACGAAGGCAAAGAGATCAAAGCCGACGTTTCACAGTGGGGCGCGGCTGTCACATCGCTTTCTGATCTGGCACAGGAACGCGGACGCACCCGCACTGACTTGCTGGATGCCCATGACGGCGACATTGCGGAAATGAAAGCCCGTGCCGAGGCGTTGGGCGTCACCCTGGCAGAGTACGCCAATGAACTATTTAAAGCATCAGCCGCACCAAAAGACGAAGCGGGCAAGGAGTAATCATGCATGAAATCAGACTATACGGCCCAATCGGAGGCGCATTTGGATACAGCGCACTTGAAATCATGTCACAGGTTCCGGCAGACGCAGAGGACATTACGCTGCGCATCCACTCACCCGGCGGAAGTGTCGGAGAGGGACTTGCCATTTACAATGCGCTCAAAGACCACCCCGCCCGGGTCACGACAGTTGTTGACGGGTACAGCGCCAGTATCGCCTCCGTGATCATGCTGGCCGGCGACGTGCGACAGGTTCACCCGTCGAGCATGGTCTATATCCACAAGCCCTGGTCTCAGGCCACGGGCAACGCTGACGACATGCGCAAAGCTGCCGACGACCTGGACAAACACGAAACGGCAATCAATGAGATTTACGCCGCACGCACCGGGCACACTGTCGAAGCGTTGCAGGACATGCTGCGCACAGAGGAATTTTTCGTTGGGTCGGAAGCCGTTGAAATGGGCTTTGCTGACTCTGTAATTGACGACCCAGCCGCCGAGCTGGAAGTGGCCGCGCTATTGGATTTTGCGGCAAACATCGAGGATAAGAAAGCCATGAGCAAACAGAAGACCCGCAAAGACATTGAGGCCGAACTTGTGGCCGCAGCCGATCAAATCACGGCACTACAAGCCACGATTGACGACACCGCAACCGCAGCCGATGCCGACATTGATTCAGCCAAGGCTGAGTTGCAGACCGTCATTGACGAGCACGCCGCGACCATCGAAGCGCGCACCAACGAACTGGCCGAGGCTCATGCCGACATCGCCAAACTGACCGACGACGCCAACGAAGCAGCTGCCAAGATTGAAAAATTGAACGCAGCCGCAACGGAAGTCGCCGCAGATCTCGACGCCAAGACTGCCGAAATCGAAGCCCACGCCGCCACTATCGAATCGCTGACAAAGCGCATCGAAGATCCGGCCTATGTTGACGCGAAACTCGAAGACATTGACGCAGAGATTGCGCCGGATGTTGACGCAGAAGCCGACGCATCAGAGCAGGCCGCACAGGCACAGAGCGAAGACGAGCCCGTGGCGTTTGCCGACGTGGCTGCCGAATGGGACTCAATGGAAGCCGGCGCAGATCGCCAGGCGTTTTGGGCCACGAACAAGCGTGAAATTCTCGCGTGTCTTGAAGCACGCACCGACGACTAAAAGAGATTAATCGTGCGCCTGCACTGTTGCACGTGCGCACACACAACGAAAGAAGGATAGTCAAATGGCTAACACACTGACCAGCATCACCCAGAGTATGCTACAAGACGAAGTGCTTCCTGCACTGCAACTCGGCCTGAATCCCCTTAACGCTTTCAGCTTTGCCGCAGAAGATAAACCGCTGTCCGTTGGTGACTCGGTTGTCGTTCCTGTTGCAAGCGCCAAAAGCGCGGGCACTTATTCCAGCACGTTTGAAAGCGGCGACACCACCATTACGGGTAAATCCGTGACGATTGGTGCACCCGTGTTTTCGTCTTGGTACGTGAATCCGCACCTGGAAGGCATCCCCACCGCATCCCGTTTCCTCGCAAGCGCCAAAGAAGCAGCCTACGCTGTTTCCAAGCAGTGCGTGCAAGACGTTCTGGGTCTGTTCGTGGAAGCCAATCTGGGCACCGCCGGCACTGACGAGTCTGTCATTGCTGCCGCCAACTACGACGTTGACGACCAGGCCGACATGCTGGAGCTTCTCGCGGGCAAGGGTGTCAGCGACAATGTAAGCGCCATTCACAATGTCGCCTACGCCACCGCACTTCGTAAGGATGCAGGGCTTCAGGATGCAAGCGCCTATGGTGACAACAGCCTGATTCGCACCGGTGAACTGCCGCCCATCTTTGGCGTACGTCAGTTCTACACGGACGCTTTTCCGTCCGCTGTTACGAGCGAAAACACCACCGTTATTTTCACGGGCAAGAGCACAGCAGCAATCGCTGTTGGCGCTTACCATGAAATGGACGAGTCGCTGGAGTCGCAGGCAGGAGTCCGCAACGAGATCGTCACTGATCCCGCCACTGGTCTTTCCCTGACGTACCGCACCTGGGTCAACAGCGCAACGGGCGCTTATTGGGGTTCTGTCTGCGTGGCCAAGGGTCAGGCATTCATCCAGGACGCCGCTGTTCGTATCGTTACCGCGTAACGACGCACCGCAAACACGTTGCTAGTCGGGGCGGGTCAAACCGCCCCGGCGCTTAACGGAGGAAAGATTATGCGTATCGGCGTAATGGTTGGAAAAAAGCACGACGGCTCTCTGGAGTACGTCGGCAAGCCGGGCGATGTGTCCGCGTTGAATGACATTATGGAAGTGGAAGTCCTCAAGGGCAACTACGCCAAGTTGTGGATCAATGACATCAGCACCCGCCCGCTCAAGGCCAAAAAGTGCATCGGCAAGCCCGCCGTCAAGGGCAAACCCAAAGTAAGCAAGTAACCAATGGCTAACACGCTCGGTATAGATTTCAGCATCGATGCTGCCGAGTTTTCGGCGGACATGCCGAGCGTGTTGGTTTGGGCCGGCCAGACTGTGACGGGTACGCGATCCGAGTGGACGCGAGACCTGGACGCAGAGGCCGAGGGGATATTAAACGTCGAATCATGTGAATGGTTGGGCGCAATTTCAGATTTTACCGGGTCAACACTTCCCGCCAATAACGTGGCGCTGACTGTTGACGGAACGAAGGCACACACAACCAGCAAGCGCGAGCAAGAGGGCGTTGCAGTTCTGCAACTTCGTCGCAAGGTGTCGGTCAGTTAATGCTAGACGTGAACTACATAGAAGGCGACACGGCGCACAGGTTGCGTCAGTACGCGTCAGGGGTTGGGCTAACAGTCCAGACCGTGATGCGTGACGAGGCGCGCCTTGCAGGCCAGAACGCGGTCAAGTTCACGTACCCGCGCAAGAAGTCAGACGGCACAAAGCGCGTAGAAAAAGACATCCGCAAGATATTTACCCCTATGTCACCCGCCGAGATTCAATCCGAGTGGGACATCCCCGGCGTGCTGGGCGGATCAAAGGCGTTCAAGACTAAATCCGGCGCGGTGTACGGCGTGGACGCAGACCACTACAAGCCAAACGCAAGCATGGATCACCTTGCAAAAGAGCACGAAAAGCACAGGCAACCGGCATCGGGCAGAGTCACCACGGCTAGGGGCGGATCCGAGACTGGCCGCAACTCTCTAAATATTGGCCGATGGAAATTTGTGACGAAGACGCACGCCAAACCCGGCAGGATTAAGCAGTTCGTGAAGCGCCAACAAAAGAAGGTTGGCCAGCAAAAAGCAGGATGGATGCCCGCACTTGAGTACTTTGCGCGCATGTCAAAGTCTGCCATCCGTGCGCCTGCGTGGGTCAAGGGTCAAGAGAAGCGATCAGGTCATTACGTGGACACTACAACGCGAGGCGGCAACGGGTCGGTCGAGTTGGTCAATACCGTGTCTTACTGGCCCGACAAAAAGCGCATCGCACTTGAAAACGTAGTGCATGGCATCGCGCGCAAGCGACTCGACAACCCCCGCACATGGCGCGGACTGGACAAACTTGCCGCACGATTTAACGACGGGCGAAAGGTGGCCGCATAATGGCGAACGCAATCGCATCATGGAGCAGCGCAGAGCGTCGGTGCTTCCAGTATTTGCTGGAGGCATTGCAGGGAATAACGGATGTAACCGGATTTCCGCCCGAGGACGTACCGCGCAAGCTCGCAGAGGGCCAGGTGCAGATGTGGTCTTTTGAGATCAATGGCGATTCCCCTATTGCGCCCACAGGTCAAGTCCAGGCAAGTGCCCGCCCTTATGGGTGTTGGCGCATGGGTGCCCGCTTGTTTGGCATGTTTGAACGCCCCGCAGACGGTCAGACCGCGGACACCGGGCGCAAGTTAGCACAGGACACCGCAGGCATGGCGCTCAATGCGCTACCAGCCAACACAGACGACATTGTGGGCGTCAAGTTGTCATGGGCCGCGATGCCCACAGTAGAGCCCGACATTTTGGAACAAGGCGACACGGGGCGTGATGTCCGTATATGGCGGATGGAATTGCCGCTGTGGGTCGCGTTCGGTAATAGCAATTACGAAGGTTAGACACATTGCCCGCAGAATTGCGCATGCGCACGGGCAACGCTTAAAGGAGCAAGACAATGGCAGACAAAACAGTAGCATTAGGCGCGTCAGATCTTTTTGACCTGGTGACCATCAGTTCAAACTTCCATGTGCAATCCAGCAGCACGGAGCCTTACAGCACCGAAGCTGTGGCCCTGACATCGGGCGGGGATTTGGCATGCTCGTCAACGCATGACGCCGGCAATAATTACTCCGCATCATATAAGTATTGCGGGTCAGACCTTGACACGGATGCGGGCGCATTACTCACGGCGTTTGGCGCGGTTCGTGATTCCAAGTTAATTACCGGGCTCGACATCAGTTTCCCGGGTCCAGGCGAACAGCCGGAATTGACCGTCACGGGACACGATCACGGAGTCAACACGCACGACAGCGGAACAAACCCGCCTAACACGTTTGATGTGTCGGCCATTGTGCCGGACAGCATCGGCACGGGCGTACCTGCGCTGATTGCCAACACCAATGCAGACGCGGAACAGGTCAGCGGCTCGCTGTCTTTCGCGGTCAACCACATCGACGTTGAAAGCAACAGCGGGCACTGGGTGGGCGAGTCCGTGACGTGCCGTTGCGACATGACGCTTGATTTCGTTGGCGTGGCAACACTCACGGCGGGCGACTGGCTCCAAATCCTCACGGCGTCAAGCGACGGCAACGAGGAAATTGACACGTCAAGCGTCACCGCACACCAGTACATTGACGCATCATAGGCGGCACACCATGAGCACCAAAAGCGCAGACCCCAAGAGATCAGACCGACCCAATAGAGGAAAGACGCCCAAAGATGTTAGCGCAAAGCCTAAATCTGAATCCGGTTGCAAGGGAAAAGTGTGCGGAACTCCTGCGGGAGACGGGTCACAAGCTGACGATTGATGACCACCCGCACCTTGCCCGCTTGAGTGCGTTGGCTGACCGTGTGACGAGTGCCGAGGACAAAGCAGAGCAGAGTCTCTTGGACATGCCTGTAACCTGCGGCAACGTCACACTGTCAAAGCCAAACATGGGCAAGCTGTATTGGTTCAATGAATGCGCGGTGCGTTGGTTCGCAGATGAACCGGCGCTCCGTGAGTTCATTTTCCTTTATCTACTGTCAACGCCCAACGAGAAAAGCACCGTACAAGCGCTTAATGACCGCGAATCCACAGCGTTTATTGTCGGCGCGTGGGCTAAACAGTTGACCGCAACCGAGCGCGAAGTGGAGCAAGCCCTGGCGCGAGTCTATCCCGGCCAGCAACAAGACGACGACAGCGACGGCGAGCCCGTTGCACAGGGTCCAGTCTTTGCACTACTCGCCAAGGAATACGGAGAGACTCCTGAGTGGTGGATGTGGACGCCATCGGTGGCAATGGTGCAAACCATGCTGGCCGACTATAGCGCACGTATTGACGCAGAGCACAAGGCGCAGCGCAAGGCAACCGGGGGCGGGTATCGCAAGGGCGGATCCGCACAACCCACAGCGCCCGCCGTCACGCCGTCAGTCCGCAACATGGCCCGCCTGAGAGACTACACCAACGCATTGCGCAAGCGGTGGTCAGAGAGGGCTGCGTAATGGCTCATCCACGCATCAAAATTACGGGTGAGACTAAGGTAGATCGCGCCATCAATGGCACGATTCGCCAGCTTAAAAGGCTTGGCGGCACGGTCAAAAAGATCAGCGCCGGATTCAAGCGCCTGACGGGCGGCATGGTTCGCGGGATGCGCAATGTGTCCGTCGCCATTGGTGCTGCCGTTGCGGCGTCTGCATTGCTTGTCAAAGCCTACACAAAGCAACAGGACGCAGAGGGGCGCCTGGCAGACGCGCTCAATATGACGGGCGATGCTACCGACGCCAACATTGCCAAGTTTAAAGAGTTTGCGGCGGGTGTTCAAAAGCTGACCGTGCATGGCGATGAAGCTGTCATGGAAATGGTTGCACTCGCCAAGGCAATGGGCATCGGCACGGAGCACCTTGAGGACGCCACAAAGGCCGCGATTGGACTGGCCGCAAGCTACAAGATTGACGTGACAAGCGCAATGAAGCTAGTCGCCAAGGCCAACGCAGGCCAGACCGGCGAGCTTTCACGATACGGCATTGTATTGGACAAGACGCTGACGCCACAGGAGAAATTCCAAGCCCTGTTAATGAAGGGTAAAGCGGCGTTTTCCTTTGCAGAAAAAGAAGCGGGACGATTGGGCGGGCGCTTCACTCAGTTAAAAAATTCCCTTGGCGATCTGGCAGAGGACGTTGGCGAGTTCATTGTAAAGGCGTTCCGGCTTGAGGACCGCTTTTTGGCCATGCGTGATGCGCTGGACAAGTTCATTGCAAAAATGGACAAGGACAACAGCGTGCAACGTTGGGCAGACGACGCAGCCAAGAAGCTAAACACGGTTGGGGCGATTCTTAAGGGGTTGTTTACCCAAGACGCATCGCTGCGCATGGCGCTGCTAAAGGGCATCGGCGGCGTGCTCAAAGCCGCGATCTTAGACGCGATGGCACTTGCAGGAAACGGGCTTCTTGCCGTGGCCCCCGTCATCGGCGCGCTGATTGGCGATGCGGCCAAAAGTGTGTTTTTCGAGGGACCGAAACGCGCTGGCAAGATCTCCGGAATGTCAAAGGCGCTCGGCATCACCAAAAAAGAAGCGCGAATCAAACTGCTCGAGCAAGAGGGCAAACTGATAGCGGGCAAGTTCAGCAAAAACTCCAGCAAGCTAGCCATCGCCATAGCCGAGTTGACCAAGATCATCGACAAGGAAAAGCGCAAGCTTGGCATTGGCACAGGGGGCGCAGCGGCAAAGGTCGGGGGCGGCAAAGGAGGCGGAAAGCAAGCGCCCAAGGGTAAGATCACCATTGACGACATAAAAAGCGGCAAGGTGGATATAAACGACGTTCCTGACGGCACAACCATTTACGACGCACAGGGCGGCATCTTAGCGTCTGCCGAATCATTCAAAAAGGCACCCACCCCGGCGGCACCCGTTCACACACCACAGGGTTTGCAGAGTTTCGGGGATTCAAGCAAGGCGCACATGGTTCAACGCTTGGCGGCAGGCGGCGGCAAGGCTGGCCTCGGGTTTGGCCCACACCTCACACGCCTCGAAGACGGCACCGGCATCAAGGACGCAATCAAAGCATCCCGCACCGTGACAAAGGGCGAGCTTGGCACCGCAAACAACCCCATGACCGTCAAACTCAACGAGGAGCCTGTCTAATGGCCGACATTACCACACCATCGGAATGGATTAT
>Ga0208299_1002597_pt1 | contig 12054 bp, 14 predicted proteins | sample 15_taG_FD_184089 | JGI IMG/M metagenome (GOLD analysis project Ga0208299, IMG submission 184089) | Marine viral communities from the Subarctic Pacific Ocean - 15_ETSP_OMZ_AT15312 metaG (SPAdes) (version 2) | ecosystem: Environmental > Aquatic > Marine > Oceanic | place: Pacific Ocean | collected...
TGAACTAGCTGACCAGCATTTACTGTGGTTGCGTGAATCAAATCACCATAAGAACAACCTCAAAGAACGGTACATGATTTTAAACCGTACATTTGAGATGGCGCGGCGACACTGGGGAGTACTGCCACGAGGATCCGCCAATCCGTTTGACCACGAGCCTGCATCCGATAACAGCATAAGCGAGACTGTCTGGTCTCTTCATGACCTGTGGCGACTGTGGAACCTCTGGCCGGAAGATGACCAGTTACTTAAGCGGAGCCTGAAACCGGGCGGCCTGAAAAACAGCACCAACCGCAACGGGTATACGTGGTGGCAAGTTTACCACGACCACTGCAGCGCAATGAAGCTGCTCGCACTCACTTGCTCACGACGCAACGAGATTTCTCATGTCACCTGGTCGGAATATCAATCTGAATACAACGCCAAGACCCACGAAGAGCGTATGTGTCTTAAGCTCTCGCCTAAGAATCGCAGAGTGAAAGCGATGAAAATTAAGCGGCCCTTTATCATTGCCTTGTCGCAACCGGCGATAGACATCATCGAGTGGCATAAGAATGAGTTTTTTAATGGTGACGTGCGCAAGCATCAGAATGAACAGATTTTCGCCAGCCTGCGCAACACTGACTTAAACGCCACGTTGGCCAAAGAGGTGGGCGGAAAAGGTGGACCACGTCGCTTTGAGCGGAACCTAATTGAGCTACGCCGAACAGTCTCAACATGCTTACACAGCATTGACTGCGAGCCACACATCGTTGCTCATATCCAGGCCCACAAAGCAGAGGCTCAAGGCTCAAAAGCCATGAAGCATTATAATATGTACCAATACTTTGCCGAGAAGCAGAAGTGGCTCGATATCTGGGGCAAGCTTCTTGTCGATACAATGAATAATTACGACCCTCAATTTAATGATCATAGAATAGGAGTCCACCCTAAAGAGGAAGGCTCCATGGAGAAATATACAAATGCAACACTTCAAAGACTACGGAATATTGATGAACCTGAAGAGCGCCGCTTGCTTTCTGGGAACCACTAGACAAAACCTTGCCTCGTGGGAGAAGACAACCCCAGGATTTCCGCAGCGTATCAATATGGGAAAGAGAAAGTTTTTCCGCTCTCAGGACCTTGTCGAGTACGTAAACAGTCAGCAACCCAGCACGGGCCCTAAACCAACCGTGGCTGATAAAGTAAAAAATGCTCTAAAAGTTAGCTCAACGTACGTGTTAGATTCGGTTAAGACGTGACCGTTTGAGTTAGATTTCGTGTTGCTTGCTTCCGTAGCCAAGTAACTAGATCTTGTTCACAAACTGACTTGCCGCTAGGGTCGTGGGGTTGGTTGTGAGGGGATTGAAAGAGAGCCGAACGGATTGCAGTCCGTCCGACTCAGGAAGCAAGCATCACATCCCGCTGGGGACATAAAAGCTCACAAGCAGTTCGCTTTATAACCTCCAGGTAACATGTTCACAAGAACGTAACCGTTTTATCGGTCATTCTGCTCAGAAACTTCGTGGTTTTCTGAAACACTGGGGGCTTCTATGCCAAACAACGATAACTATTCCGGTTTTTCCGGGAATTCATCTATGTTCCACCAAAAACTTTCTTCGTATTGGTACAACGGATACCGCACTTTGATGCCTGCAGATGGAAAAGCCATCTTCGTAAAGGGCTGGCCGAGCCGAGGTTCAATCCCAATAACAGAAGCCGAGCTTGCTCCATCCGAAGCCTATTATCGGCGGCACAATCTAAGCGTTGTTTATGGGCCAGCGTGTCCTATCATCGCTATCGATATTGATTCTAAATCGCACGCCAGTGACCTAGAACTACTCGCGTTCGAAGCGCTCGGCGCCACGCCTTTGATTTCAATAGGTGACTACCCAAAACGAAAATTGATTTACGCTAAAGTGGATGGTCAAGAATATCACACCAGACGCTACCAACCTTATGTCGAAATCTTCGCCAGCACAGGCCAGACGGTCCTGGAAGGCATTCATCCAGGCACAGGCAAACCCTATAGCTGGATAACTCAATCACCCGCTGACACGCCACTCTCAGAGGTTCCTCAAGTGACAGCAAATCAATTGCATGTGTTTGAACGTGCTCTGTTTGGCTGGATGCGTGAAAAAGGTTTAGTTCTTTGGAACCAGCCGGGAATGATTGGCCGGAATGCATCAGACGCATCTGGTAAAAATGGTACCCTACTCGCGCAAATGCGTATGGAACGAAAGTCATGCGAGACGAAGCAAGAGTTCATTGCCTGCGTCACACGTCATCTCAAGCAGATGGACCCCGCAAAAAGCAATCGCCACTCCATTATGACGGCAACGGTAGCCGCAATGGTCCGTCGTGACTGGAGTGATGAGCGCATTATGCCGCTCTTGCAGAAGCATTACATTAAACGTTTCGGCGATGACCGCAGCTTGCGCACCAACAAGGTCATCAAGGCAATTACCTCCGCTCGAAGAAGACAAACATGGCAACCCCAATACCCTTAACTATTAAACCGCTAATGGTTAGTGGCAGGTTCCAGCTCTTTAGTTCGGCTGGACCCACAAGCACGACTGAACGTCTACGGGTTCGTATTGAGTCTGAGAAGGGTCAGTCCGTCTTTTGGTTCGACGTCACCGACTGCCCTGCATGCGTGACCGCTCGTGTCCATGACACTGCAACGGGTGGTCGTGGTTCATTGGTTGAGTTCACCCACCCTATTTCAGATGAAGAATGTTCTGAGATTGTTTGGGATGCAGAGCTTGCAGGTCAAAGCTCTTCAGGTGTCTTGGAGCGTCTGGCTGGACGGGGTCTTACCGTCTTCAATGAAACACTTTCTCGAGGAATTACAACGCGAACGCTGTTTCAAAAGTATATCCTCACAGCACGACCTGACCGTGAAATTAGCATCCATACAAAGACAGGATGGTCCAATGACCAATCGCACTATGTTTTGGGTCAAGACGTCTATCCTTCCCAGGATCAGATCTCTCTTATTGATGACCAAGAATGTTTTCTATCAAATGCTGAAGCGTCTATGGAGACGTGGCAAAAGCTGATGCCCGAAATAGATAAGCAGCCGATGTGGCGATTCGCTGCACAGCTAGCTTTCGCAGGCCCATTAATAAACGTTCTTAAGATTCCCCAGGCATCACTTGGCGGCTTCGTATTCTATGGCGGGTCAGGCAAGGGTAAGTCCTACGCCAACATGATTGGTCAGGCAGTAACCGGAGCCAACCCAATTACGTTCAGTGCTACTCGAACTGCTCTTGAAGACGTTGCATTCACACACAACGACCGCACGCTCTTTCTCGATGAGCTGCATCAAGCTGGTTCGATTGGCCGAAGCGAGTCATCAGGCTCTGCTCAAATCGGACAAGTTATTTACGACCTGGCCAACGGTTGCGGAAAACTTCGTAGAGTAGATGCAAAGAAGCTCGAGAAACCAAAGTCATGGCAACTGCTTTGGTTAGGTACTGGTGAAATTTCCAGTGCCGACTACATACGCCCCGCACTTGGTGAGTCTAAAGAAGGTCAGCGTATCCGCGCCGCCGATATCCCAGCAGACCACCCTGATATTCACACTGACCTAGGCATAAACGTTGGTCGTGATGTGTGCGGGGCTATCCAAGATCTAGCACCAAAATGTGGTGGCGCAGCAGGCAGGCATTTCATTTATAACCTGACCAATCTACCACACCAAAAACGCAGTGGCCTGCGCAAGCGATTTGAGAAGACATATCTCACGCACTTTGCACCACTGGCACAGACCGGCACACAAACGAGACTGGCTGAACGTTGTGCCCTTGTGGCGTTTGCGGGTGAGCTAGCAGAAGACATGGGGCTACTGTGTAAGGGAGTGGATACGTCACTCTCAGCAGCGTTGAGCGTATTCAAAACTTGGCAATCTACTGTTGGTTGCGAAGCTCTAGATGACGTTCAACGTTGCGCCCAACATGTCGTACAGTTCATAGATTCAATTCGTGGTGACAGGTTAATCGAACTCAAAGAGATTCTCTGCAAAGAGAAAAAACAGAAACGCTTTGGTGCAGAACCCCGTGGCAACTACCGCAACTTTGCCGGGTTTGTACTTGAAGACACTGTCTACCTGACGCCTAAAATATTTCGTCAGCTTTGTGCAAAGTTTGGCGGGACTCCATCAGTTTCAAGAGTGTTCAATCTCGAATCGATACTCGAAACAAACTGTGGCGTGAACTCATATCAGTATCAACTGGCGGAAGTCAGAACGATTGTTCACACAAACATGAATGATGAAACCGAACTAGGCAAAGTTGTTTGGCGACGTAATTCGAAAACCTATGCATTAAACCTGAATGAACTGGAGCGTTACGCGCATCCTGAGAGAGTCAATGAAGAATAAAGAAGAATATCAAGACTACGATACCCTCTGCCTCGCAGAAATATCACACACCAATGAGATTAACCGCATGCAGTTAGAGCGTGACGCCATACGCATGCAAATCCTTAAGCACCCAGACACGCACACTCGCGCTGAAGGTAGCTTTAAGAATGAACACGGACGCTTCAAGGTAACCACCACAGCTCGTATGAATCGTAAGATTGACAAAAAAGAGTACGAGAAAATCAAAAGCGATATTCCAGCAAAGCTTTCTCCTTTTGTTTTCACGCTAACACTCGACAAGAGAAGGCTGAAAGCGTTGGAAGAAGCAAACCCAGAACTTCACCTCTATTGCTGCCGTGCCATTGAAGAGACCCCTGGCAAGGTTGGTGTCTCAGTCGAGGAGTCCAACTGATGCCTCTGCGACTCACCAATACTTCCCAACTGTGTTCCACACGTGGAACAAACTTCATTCTTACTGGGCCGCCAAAGGTAGGTAAGACAGTCTCGCTCCGGACTCTACCTGGACAAGTGCTAATTGCAGATGTCGAAGATGGTCAGCTTTCTAACCGTGACTGCGACATTCCTGCTGTACAGATTACATGCTGGGACGATGCGCAGGAATTACTACTACGTCTCAAAGAGGACGTTGAGTTTCAAAAGTTTGACTGCATTGCTGTTGATAGCATCAGCGAGCTAGCAGAAATAAAACTAGCAGAAGAACTTAAACGCAACACCAATAAGCTCGCAGCATATGGTGTACTGAGCGCGGACATGACTGAGTGGTTAAAGGAAATGAAACGCCTACCCCAGCACATTATCTTTATCTGCAAATACCAGCGCAACAAAGACGGGATATGGCAACCGCTATTTCCCGGCAACAACCTCGCTGAAAACCTCTTTTTTTGGATGGATGAAATTCTCGTTATGCGGATGGTTCCTGATGAGAAGGGACAACCGCAGCGTGTTTTACAATGTCAGTCGTGTGATGAGCACCAAGCTGGCGACCGGAGCGGTGCCTTAGACTTTTTTGAGCCACCAAACCTAGGTCACATTATCACTAAAATTATGTCAGGAGGACTTCAGCAATGATGTCTTATCAGCCCCAAGGGGAAGCCAAGCCAATGGTGGGTAAACCACCAGCAGGACGTTACGTCGTAGTAATTAAAGAAATGAAGACAGAGCGTGCATTGTCAGGGAACTGCGACACCACGCGATTTAAATTTGAAGTTACTGAAGGTGACTACAGAGGGAAGTCGATTTGGTCAAAGCTCAACAGCAACCACGTCTCGTCCGAAGACTCTAACGAGATATCACGGAAACTATTTGACGCCTTATGCTGGGCGTTAAGAATGCCACAGGGTTGGACTGAACCTAACGCTGTGCTTGATAAGCCTATCTTACTCGATGTTTACATGGGCAAAGAATACAACGGCAAAATTCCGTACGAGATGAGTTCTTTTGAGCAGGTCTCGACTGCACCTATCGCACCCTTACCACAAACATTGCCACCACAGCAGGCAGCGGCGTCACAACCGCAACAAGCTGTGAATCCAAATATGAATACTAATAACGGTCAACAGGCTCCGTTGCAGTGGCAACCGCCAGGACGTTGACCAAAATAGAATAAGCCCTGCCGGGGGCTAGTGACCTGCACCAATCGTTTATCCTTTGTTTCATGCTTACTCCTAAGGTGCAGGTCACAACTCGGCGAATATTAATTTAATAAGGAAGCAAGACAGATGAATAGGAATGCCGAAAGAGTCTTTGTGGCTCGAAGAGATCAGAGCGTCGAGGCGGCCAATTGTTGTCAGTGTTTCCGGTGGCAAAGATAGCATCGCAATGTCGTTATGGGTCAAATACGAAAAGAAGCTCGAAGAGACTAACGAGGTTCATTATATCTTTGCAGATACCGGGTGGGAGCATCCTACCCTGTATCGCTACCTTGATGAAGTTGTAGAGCCTTTGCTTGGCTCCAAGTTCAAAAGAGTTCGCAGCAAAAAATACCCTGGCGGAATGGAGGAGCTTGTCGAGAAGAGAGGAATGTTCCCTTCGCGAAAGATACGCTTCTGCAGCCAAGAGCTGAAAATTTTCCCAATTCGAGATTTTATCAAAGAGATTGGTGGTGACTGCGTCAACGCTGTTGGCATACGTGCTCAAGAATCTTTCAGACGTTCACAGATGGAAGAGTGGGAACCAGGAGGACCGCTGGACGTTGATACGTGGCGGCCTCTTATCAACTGGCTTATCGAAGACGTTGTAAACATTCACACGCAGTACAACATTCAACCGTGTGCTTTGTATTTGAGAGACCAACTACCTGCCTCTCGTGTTGGTTGTCACCCCTGTATTATGTCACGCAAGTCTGAGATTCGGGCTGTAGCTGAATACGACCCTGACCGCATCGTGCAGATTAGAACAATGGAACAGAAGGTAGCTGAGAAAGCAAAAGAACGTTACGCCAAAAAAGGCGAGACGTTTGAAAGCTTAGGCTACACACCACCTACTTTCTTTCAGTCCCGTGAGGGCGACGGTTCAATGTGGCCTATCGATGAGGTTGCCGAATGGTCCAAGACATCCTGGGGCGGCAAGCAATACGAACTATTTATACCGAACGACCCAGCAGAGCGTGGCTGCCAGATGTGGGGCCTTTGCGACATTCCGCCTTCGGAGACTGAAGAAGAATGAATAACCCACTCTTAGACGAAACAGACACCACCGCCAAATGGATGGATGACGCTATGAAAGCGAAGCACCCGCCAGAGGACAATTGGCGTGCACACGGTGGTTTCTCTGCTCTTGGCTCTGAATGTCTCATGCAACTGTGGTTGGATTATCACTGGGCAAGCAGCTACCAACATGACGCAATGCTACTACGCAAATTTGACCGTGGGCATTGGGACGAAGAACGCTTAAAGGAATACCTTACTCAAGCGGGCTTCGAGGTAGCAGACAAAGACCCCACGACTGGCCAACAGATTCGATTCCATGCTGCCGGTGTGAAGTTTCTATCCGGTTCAATTGATGGTGCTATTCGTGGTCTACCAGAACTAGAAGACGGTGAATGGGCCTTGTGGGAATGCAAATCCATGGGACCATCCACATTCAAGCAGCTTAAAAAGAACGGTCTCGAGAAAGCCAACTGGAAGTATTGGTCACAATGCCACCTCTACATGCATCATTCCGGCGGCCTGAAATGGTGCTGCTTCATGGCTATCAACTGCGACACGCAAGAACTCTATGTTGAAATCTTTGAACTAGACTCCGATATAGCTATCGCTGCTGTTGATACCGGCAAGCGTATTCTTGAGCGTTGGGACATACCACCACCTAAGGTTGCACAGAACGAAGCCTTCTTTATCTGTAGGAGCTTCTGTTCACACAAAGCAGTCTGTCATCGTGGTGAGCCCTACGCTGTGAACTGTCGAACGTGCAAATTCATGAAGCCTGACTTCCACGATGAGCCAAACTTTAACTGTAATAAACATGGTGTCGAGCTAACGCTGGATGGCCAGAAAGAAGGATGTGACGGGTGGGAACCCGTGACAGGACCTCTCAACATTATCCAATAATAATATGAATAAGGGGAACTACTGTGAGTGAGCTCTCGGTAATAGAAAAAAATGAATTAGATAAATGTGAGACTGTCATTCAAAAAGGCATGCTTACTTTTCGTCAGGTTGGATCTGCTTTGCTAACCATTCGTGAGAACAAACTGTACCGTACTGCCTTCAGTACGTTCGATGATTATTGCCAGCATCGATGGCAATGGACCAAGCAGCATGCACACCGTTTGATTGCTGCATCCGAAACCATTGATGCACTCGAAGAGAATCCAGCTATAGATGTGTTGCCTAAGAACGAACGACAGACAAGGCCGCTTCGTCAGTTACACGTTGATGACCGTGCTGAGGCTTGGCAGCAAGCACTTGAAGAGAACGATAACAAGCCCACAGAAAAGGACGTACAGAGCGTGGTTGATAGACGTAAACCTACCATTGGTATGGACGGACCAGCAGACTGGTACACCCCGAAAAAACATATTGACCTGGTCACAGAAGTTTTAGGGCGCATCGAGCTGGACGCTGCGTCTTGCGCAGAGGCAAATGAAACAGTCGGCGCCACTAGCTACTATGCTATCTCAGAAGGCAGAGACGGCTTGCGTGAGCCTTGGATGGGTCGCGTATACCTGAACCCTCCCTATGGACGTAAGGTCATTCAGGACTGGATAGAGAAAGCTGTTGAGGAGTTTGAGCGCGGTTCCGCTGAACAGATTATCGTCTGCATCAACAACGCCACCGATACACAGTGGTTTGCCGAGCTATGGAACTACTCATTGTGCTTTGTGAAGGGTCGCATCAAGTTTTATGGGCCGCACAACAAAACAGACTCGCCCGCTCACGGCACCGTGTTCGCATATTTTGGTGACAACAATGACCTCTTTGCCGAAGTGTTTAAGGCCCTTGGTCCCGTGCTTGAGTATTGCGGCGACGGTGACAGAAAGCTGCACCTACAGGAATGATTATTACGTCAGCATTTGCAGGAATCGGTGGGATTGATCTTGGTATATCTGCGGCTATGCCTGAGGCAGAAATCCGATATCAGATAGAGATTGATCCCTACTGTCGTGCAGTGCTGGCGAAACATTGGCCAGAAGCTACGAGGTATGAAGATGTCCAAACAGTTAGACCTTCTGACATCGCCGGAACCCAGGTCCTCATCGCAGGAGTCCCATGCCAAGACACCAGTGTCGCGTCACCCACGGGCACCGGTTTGGATGGGGAGCGCTCCGGCCTTTGGCGGGAAGTTAAAAGGCTCATTCGCTCAGTATCAACCATCGAATGGCTCGTTGTGGAAAACGTTCCAGGCCTGCTTGGTCGAGGGATGGACAAGCTACTCGGAGACCTTTCCGAAAGCGGGTTTTCTTATGTCGAATGGGATTGCTTATCGTCGGCTGCCATCGGGGCGTGCCATAGACGTGATAGAATCTGGATTATCGCAAGCCGCAATACTCCCAACTCCTACGGCAGCGCAGTATGGGAGTTCCCAGAACGGAACACGCCAAGACGGTACGACGTTCAATCAAGCGGGCAAACCGAGTCTCTCGACGATGGCAAGACAAGGCATGCTACCGACACCGACAGCATCCAAGGGCGGGAATGTGTCGAGGGGCGGCAAACGCAAGAACGAGAAACTACTTCTGGGCGCAGCGAGGGACCTTGCAGCGAACATGTTACCGACACCTTGTCACCGGGACTATCGTTCAGGGAAAGGATGGAAGGATCATGGGCATACGCCGCTCTTGCCAGAGGTAATGGGTGGAACACTGAACCCCCAGTTTGTCCGTTGGATGATGGGATTCCCGGAAGGCTGGCTAATCGAAGAAACGCAATCAAAGCCTTAGGCAATAGCGTACAACCTCAAGTGGCTTACTTCGTAGGCAAACGCTTGAGACAACTTATTTATGAATAAAGGAAGCAAGTGATGAATGTAACAATTAAGTTCTACAGCCAATTCATGGGCAAAGAGCAATTCAACGGAGAAGAACCGGAAGAGCCTTTTTTCGGGATTATTTTTAATGCAAAAAAAGAAGGTCGCAAGATTTTGCCTTTGGCCGCAGCTAAGGCAGCGACGAAGACTAATCGTTCTAGGGTCGAGCTAATTAAAATGCTCAAAAAAGATTGTGGGTTGTCAGGCGAGCTAACTCAATGGCTCTGGTTCGTTATAGCTGGCACTGTGGAGAATGAGAAAAAAGGCATATCAAGTGGCCTTACCGCCGGGGGCGTTTGCAAAATGGAGGCTCTCCCACCGGACCAACTCGAATGGTTCCTAAGTAAGGAGGCAAGTCATGGGTAAAAGACGATGCAGCATTTGTGGTCAACGTGGACACAACGCAAGAACATGCACTCACAACAAACAGACCTCAGTCACACAAGCCATGGTCGATACGTTAAACGAGCTGATGGGTAACACAGGTGACAAGCACCCCACCTTAATACTCACTGCCAAGAATGAAGTGGCGTTTAAAGAGACGCCTGAAATAAGCGGAAGGCTCGCGGTCAACTATTGTAGGTGGCACCTTGGCCTTTCAACACAGCAAGATGCTGCTAAGAAACTAGCAGCGTAAAGATTAGCCCCGGCCCGCAACATTTAGCGTGCTAGATTATCAAAGACCTCAAACAACTTTTATATTCTAACACTTAGGGTCGGGGCATTTTTCGAGAATCAAAATGGAAGATCTAAAGAAAAATACCGATACCAAACGGCCCAGCAATCGAGTAACATCGTGGCATGGACCGGGTATCGCAAGGGATAATGAACGCTATAAAAAAGCACGACGAACGCTCGAGGCAGAAGGCGTCAACCAAATCCAAGTCCCGCAAAAAATCGAAGTCAAAATATCTAACCGAAGAACAAGAACAGTTGCGGTTAGTCACAAAATTAAAAAGACGTAACCTGCTATTTATGCACGCTCCCCTGGGTGGTGGTCGAGGCGTTGTCTCTGCGGCACGAATGAAGAGAATGGGTGCTCGCAAAGGCTTTCCAGATCTCGTCATCTATGACACCCCACCTGGAGCACCTCACAAAAAAGGTGTAGCCATCGAGCTTAAACGTGCAAGGCCTGCACCGTCGAAGGTTTCGCCAGAGCAAAAATGGTGGTTAGAACAATTAGATTTAAATGGCTATGAATGCCGCATCTGCTACGGAGCGGATGAGGCCATAGCATTTCTTAACGAACTAGGATGGGAATTTACCGATGGCTGATTACGCGAAAATAACACTCGATGCTGTGCTCTCTGAAAACAGTGATTACAGTGACCCAAGAAGTAAATTACAAACGACACACACACTCACGCCTAGCGCTCACGTCCATCAAAAAATTAACGTGTTGACGACGGGCAATACCCTGCTTGATTTTATCCCGTATAATTTTGCATCTGTTGATATGATTATCATTCATAACACAGACACTGAAAATTACGTGACTGTGAAATGGTATGCCTTGGTTCACAACACCGCTACCATCACCAATCCAGGAAGCACTGGTTTTACGTTTTCATCTAGTGCAGGCACCATTACAGACAACACAAGTGGATCTAAGTTTAGCGGTGTTGGAGTTGGTGACTACGTTCACAACAACAACGCGACCAATAGTAACAACAAATCCAAAACGATGCTGGTTAAAGATGTACCGAGCGCACACCAAATCACCGTAGTGACTTCTTTGACTGATAGTTCAAACGACACGGCAGTATCATTTACGATTGTGCGTGAAAACCAACAACGAATTGGACCAGGTGGTATTCTCACGATTCCAGGCAACATCTTAACCGATACTGTCACTGGCGCAGGCAATGAAATGCAGTTGATTGCTGACACTAAAACGGCAGCATGCAATCTCGTGTTCTTAGGAACTTAAAACTGCCACTCTTCTAGCAGCGTGTAGGTGAAGCGGTCGTATCCCGTCATCTGTATAGAGCGGTCAACAAGGCCCATAAAATAGCGGAAGTCATTGTTGCGACGGATGACTTGGCACCCTGCCGAGTATGGACCAATCTCATCAAGCACCTTCTTCGGGTGGGCACGGTGGATGTTGATTCCAAACATTCCAGATTCAGATGGCTCACCCCAGGTGTCGATATGCTGGTCCCTGTTCGCATCTCTCCATACCTTCACCGGTTTACATTGGACGAGAGCCTCGTATTTTCCCC
>Ga0208299_1002600_pt1 | contig 12028 bp, 13 predicted proteins | sample 15_taG_FD_184089 | JGI IMG/M metagenome (GOLD analysis project Ga0208299, IMG submission 184089) | Marine viral communities from the Subarctic Pacific Ocean - 15_ETSP_OMZ_AT15312 metaG (SPAdes) (version 2) | ecosystem: Environmental > Aquatic > Marine > Oceanic | place: Pacific Ocean | collected...
ATAATAAAGGTGATTGGGTCATCACCTTGCGCTACTAGCGCGAGCGTGTTAGGCCCCCCCCCTCCCCCCCGGAGGGGGGGAAAGTAAGTCTCTGGGGTTGACAAGGCCCGCAGCGCGGGCTGATACACGAGCGACACCCACAGAAAAATCCAGAGTTTTAAAAATGCTCATATAAATTTTCCAGATTTAGGAGGTAATGTTGCAAATAAATGAGAAGAAATGTGCAAAGTGTAAAGAGATCAAACCCCTAGCAGAATATTATAAGAATAGCTCATGTAAAGATGGTTTTTCTGCTCGTTGTAAGGTGTGTAAAAGAAAAAGTGTAAAAGAGTATAGACTTGCTAACCTTGAGGCTATTGAGAAAAGGAATAAAGAATATCGTGAGTTAAATAAAGATAAAATTAGTAAGAGAGACAAAGAATGGAGAGAAAAGAATAAGAAAAGGAACGCTAGCGTTCCCCCCGAATACACTGGAGAGGTAAAATTTAAATGTCGAGCTTGTAAACAGGAGCTACCGGATACATCCTTTAGCCGCGACAACCACTCGAAATCCGGTTTTAGGGATATATGCAAAAAATGTGATTGCGAAAGAATAAAAAGAAGAATCATGGAGCAACCTTCGGGAATCTATTCTATTCTAAACAAAGTAAACAATAGAATCTATATTGGGCAAGCAATTGCGCTAAGGCGCAGAAAAACAGACCATTTAAGAGCGCTACGCAAAGGGAAGCATCAAAACAAACCCCTCCAAGAGGACTATAACGAGCATGGCTTTGATGCTTTTGAGTTTGAAGTTATAGAAGAATGTTTGCCTGATGAGAAGCGTTCATCATTATCGCTCAAAGAAATGCAAAAAATTGTCGAACTCCACACAGAAGGGAGAGAACTTTACAATCTGCTTATCTTAGACCTTTAAAATATACTCATATAAAAATCCAAAACTATTTAATGTTATGATGAAGCTAATAATGGAAAATTGGCGAAGATATGTAATGTCGGAAGCATTGGATCCAAAACAAAGATATCTTTATTTAACGAATATGATAGAACATCCGAATACGCCTCCTCATGAGAAGGCAAACGCCGAAAGATCACTAGAAAATCTAAAAAGCAAATATCCAAATATTGATTTTGAACCAAAAGAAGAGGATGTAGCAGATGAAACTTGGTGGCCGCGACGACCCACGGAACCACCACCTGCCCCAAAAAAACCAAAGTGGTGGGATCGTCGATATGAAACAGAGCCTCATTTTGCAAGCTGGGTCGATAAGATAACGAGCCACAGCCTCGAACCGTTGGACCCGTACAGCAGTCATTCCTCTCCAGACCAGTGGAAACAAGATGTTCGTGAATATTCTGAGACATATGTGGATCCTATAATTGAACTTTTAAATTCAAAAGGAGCCCATATCGATCTGGTTGACGATAGAGGTTCTCAAGTATCTCAATTAACTGCTGACGGAAACACCTATTCCGTCAAAGTCCCTGTTAATTATTGGCCTGTTATGCGTGGCGACGGTGGGGGGTCTAGGTGGGGGCAAGATATGCCAACTATACCTACTCCCGATGAAGTGCTTTTGTTTTTCTTAGAAAACCAGCTTACCGACCCCGATTATGAGGTTGAGGAACTGTTTGATCCTGAGTATAAAGTTCTTTTCGAGAGGTATGCGGGCAATGCCGAATGGAATAAGATAGTCGATAAGGTTAGAAAAAAATTAGAAAAGCGAGCAAATAGTCCACGATTTGCCGAACGATTGAAGGTGGCGACAGAGGACGGCTGGGGAGATAGTTTCTTACGCGGTACATGGGGATCAAAAGTAACACATGCAAGAGAAACTCTTAAAGCACTTGAAAAACTTAATTTGTAAAAAAGACCTCTCTAAAAATATACTCATATAATTTTCCAAACTATTTAATAATATGAAGATACGCATCACCAAAGAAACTAAAGAAGCTGGAGAAGGCTTTGATCTAAAAGGTGCTGTTGCTAAGCTCTATAATGACTGGAACCCCGAAACGGATGAGGGCCAACAATATAAGGATGACCTTCAAGAACTAATTGTTTTATCTAACAATAGAGTGAATATGAAAGGACGTTTAGACTATCCCTCAAGTGAGCCTCCATTAGAAGAAAACTGTGTATCAAAAGGTTCTCCATTGAAAAAAACTCCACCAAATGACCCTCCATTAGAAGAAGCGGCCTCTGAGTATGTTTATGGTGTAAAAAATCCTGGTCGAGTTGCAAACATATATCGAATAAAGATAGTTAAGAAATGAAACTAATACTTGAAAATTGGAGAAAATATTGCAAACAAGAGCTTATATTAGAAGCTCTTATACGCGAATTCGACAGCAGTGATCGAGAATCCCTTATGAGTATAGGAGATCAGTTCACAATTTCATATGAAATCGAGTTAGAAAGCGAAGACCCCATTGGAGAAGAGAGCAGTCCAACCTTAGATGTAGATCGAGCAAGAAACTATATGAATCATGATTATTTTTATGAATCTGCCTCTACGCGCGAGGCTGATAGTATTTTTCAATATGATTTTAAGATTCAAGATGCAGAAGATTTAGCCGATCATTACTTAGTTGATGAATTAGGGTGTCGCTTAACTTGTGGAGAAAACCAACAACAAGCTTTTCTAATTGCTATCGCGTTGGAAGAAGAACCAAAATTTCAAGATAACCTTCTTAAGTTTTTTGCAGGCACTTCGGAAAAGTCCGATACAAACCCTATTATTACATCACACCTCATGAACTTCGTCTCGATGAGCCCAGAAGAATTTAAGCAACTTGGTTTAGAGATATATGAAGACAAGCAAATCCAAATGCCATTTGAAAATGGCATCGAATGGAAAACGGGGCAGGGCCCATTTATTCAGGCTGTACGAGACGGAGGTGAACTAGCAAGGATTACACAGAATGAAGATGGAAAGTATGAGGTTGACAGTAATCTAGAAAAGCTTCGGTTGGCCAATGCTTCGGGAGCCTCTCCCGAAGACAAAAAAAGAGCTGTGGTCGACTGGTTGAGAACCCGCTCTAAGACCCCTTTACTCTACGACACGCTTGAAGATGCGAAGACAGCGGTTGAGACGGCAGCAATAAAACCAGTTTTTAGGGCTAAAGGTTTGTCTAACTTTATATATAAATATTTTTTCAATCTTATGGATGCAGATAAGGAAAGATATGAATTAGAGGATCTTCCTGGTGTTGAGGAGGCTGTATTCCCAAATATAGGCCTTTTAGATTTTTTATCGTATTTCAATAATGAAGAATACTCTGATCTAGCTGATGAGCTTAGGGGATTAGCGGAAGTAGCCCTGGGGAATATTATTAACCCAGGCCAGTATACCACTGCCGAGGAGATTGTAGGCGGGTATGGCTATACACAGGACAAACACCCAATCCTATGGGCTGTGCAACAACAAATATCTGACGAAATGCAAGAAAACATAGAAAAGGAAGCAGATAGAGAGTATCAAGAATATCAAGATGATCCTATTGATTTCTTAGAAAACTTTGGTATTGATGTTAACGAAGAATTTGGGACCACAATGGAAGGAGAAGACTACGAGGACATGTTAAAAGAGCATCTTCCTAACTTTATGAAAGAATATGGAGACAAATTAAAGTTTGAAAGTGATGCATCACTCTCTAATGGTGTTGAGTTCTCTATGGACACTCCTAAGTTCTTAATTGGCCTTGATGAAGCTTTTAAATTCTTAAAACTATTCTTTGAAGACTATAATAATCAAACTAATTTTAGTTTTGACGAGAAAACAGGCTTACATACAAATATAGGCTTCCTGGCGAAAGAAGATAGCGAAGAAGCGTCCGATCCTCTAAACTTAATAAAAGGTCTTCTTTTCCTTAACGACGATTTTGCTAAAAAAGGCTTTGAAAACAGAAAAAATTCTCGTTGGGCCCGAGATATCAAAGATATTGCTATTAAATACATATCTGGCAACCCTGAACATGCTCGTGCTCCTAAATATACAGATTTATTGAAAAATAAAGAAGGAATTAAAGAATTAAGTAGTGTTTTATCCGCTAAAGTATTGAAAGCAGCCCAAATGGCTGGGGCAAAATCCCTGGGCATGAATATAACTTATATTAATAGTTTAAACTACATAGAATTTAGGTATCCTGGCAATGTAGACCCAACATACGACAGAATGGTCGATGCTACGCTCTATTATTCCCATATTGTAAGAACTATTTTTGATAAAACCTATAAAAGAAGAGAATTTCTACAAAAATTATCTGGTTTTCTTTCTAATTTGGAAGAAGATACAGCCTCGTCGGCAAGGGCTGGGGGGAAATCACTCAAGGGAATGATGCTTGCTGGCGCTGGGACGGTCTTTATGCTTGATATGAGTATGAGTAAAGGCTGGTTTGGGCAGAATTGGAAGGTTCGGAAGGCAAAAGAACTGAATATGGGTGATATTCAAACATTTCTTATCGTTCGATCTGGGGGTGCCAAACCACCGCCCACGGCCAAGCTCACCATGGGGCAGCGGATCGGTGTCCACGAGACCGACCTCTATGATGGGGATCAAATAAGTAAAATTAGAAGGATGTGGGAAGCGGAGCTTGGCACGGCTTTCTCCCATGACGCTGTGCCAATTGATAGTAATCATATCCCTATGATATATAATGGTCTAAAGCGAATTGATAAAAAAGGCAAGAAAAGTAAGGAAAATTATGTTGCAGTTTTTTACAGCCCAGCTTTGAGGAACAGCGACACCTCGACGTGGGAATCGTCTTCAAACGTGACAGGACTGGCGTCGTGGTCCTATAAAGTTCCTGGTCCCGATGTAGGACTGACCTTTGAGCGTCATGAAGTCCCTCTTTTACAACTACTGGGTGGGGAGGTAAACGATTACCATCTATTCGATGCCGATTTAATCCAAGCTCCAGAGGGAAGCGAAGAAGAAAAGAAAAGAAATAATGCCTTGACCCTAATGGGTTATATGGCTGCTAAGGACGATTTAAAGAAATTAGCGTTTGCCAGTGGCGAAGTGGCCGAAGCTATAGCTTATTTAAAAAGAAAATTTAAAAGATTTAAAAAACGAAGATAAAAACCTTTTCAAAAATGAAAACTATTTAGTTATGTACTATAGGGCCACTTCTATATGAATGATATACTGAATAACTGGAACAGGTGGGTTGCTGCTGAATCTGTGAAGGAACTCATAACAGAAGGCATCGAGGATATCGGGCTAAATGAAGAAGAAATAGCTGAAATTCGCAGAGAACTCGCTGGTGTCTCTAGCAAAGCTATAACTTGGTACGGAAACTACCTTAAATCAATATTAGTTGCACCAGAAAGAGATATAGTTGACGTAAGGAGATATTTTCTCCAGCTTTTACATGACATAGCCCACCACCAGATCGACCAGAAGGACTTCAGGTCGATGCGTCCACGGGACATTCCTCGTGATCAGTTCCTCTCCCGAGATGACATTCTCCTATATATGGAATATTTTGATGAAATTATCGCGAAACAAGGAGCAAAGGCCGCTAATCCAGAGGTCAGCAGAACGTATATTCTTGGTTTTAAAAACGTTAAGAAAACAGTTAAAGGGCTCTCTTCTATTCTGACTAACGCAATACCCAAAAAGTATCCTAACGTAGACTCCTCAAAGGAGCTTCAAGCTAAGATAATAGCTTTTATAGAAGTTAGAATAAAATCAATTCGTAGTTCAGCCTTTTATCTTGCTTTCAACAGAACGACTTCTGTTAAAGAGGCCCTAAAAGTAGATGAGAATGCTGTTGGCGAATTGAATACTAATATAACCGACCGACAGACAGCACCTCGGAAGAAGTCTCTATATAATACCATGTCGTTGATCCAGGACATGGAAAACAATGCAAGAAAGATTGTCGATCGTGCCGAAGTCCCAGCTCAAATTGTTCATAAATTTCCTAATGGCTTCTACTGGTACGACCTCAGGAAGGAGTCATGCTCCGAGGAAGCAGAAAGGATGCACCATTGTGGAGATTCCCAGTCAGGCGGAATCCTAGTATCTCTACGACATAGAAAAAGAAAGAGAGAACCTTCTAAATCTTTTGTAACTTTGGAATTCGACGGCGCCAGCTTATTCCAAATCAAGGGATTTCAAATGGAGGGAGATGTAAAGTATGGAAATCGTGTACCACCCAAGACCATTAGCGGACCAGATGGTGAAAAAGTCAATCTTTGGGATATGATTGCTTGGTTTGTAAGGAATATGGGTGTAAAAAACATTAGGGAAAGAGGCCAACACTCGGATAACCCTGAAGAGTTCTTACCAATGATTGAATATCTGGAAGATGCTACGGGAATTTCCATATATACCACAAAAGAGAAGCTTGAAAAGGAGTTGGCCAGCATAAAAAATGAATATCGAGATGCTTTCGACCACTTCGATGTATACTATGAGGTAGAAGAAGGTTATGATGATGACACAACAACTTATTTTCGTGCGATGGCCACAGTTAGATTTGATCTGGATGATCTCCTGCCAGACGGAGTAAATTTGCTTAACAAGGGTCCAGGATTAAAAGGTCATGAGAGGGTATCAAGTTCGATTACTTATATGTTGTCGAAAAGATTAGAAGCTTATTCTGAACACGTATTTGCGATTACTAACTTTAATACCCTCGCGGGTAGCAGGGGCTTTCGTTTTACCACCAGGGTCCAGGGCGGGAATCAGTATGGCGATAGTCCGGAAGATTTTAGGACTTTTTGCAGTGCTATGGCAGATTTAGAAGAAAAGCTAGAAGACATTAGAAAAGAAGTCGTAGTCTATTTACTAGAAAATAAAATTATACAAATTATATCCGAGGATTTTATAAAATACATAGAAGAAGAGGTTGGCCAGTTAGGGAAAAAGCTAAAATATGTAAGCGAAATTGAATTTGACGAAGATAACATAACAGCCGGAATGAAATTCCATTTTTACAAAAATTGGAGAAGCGAAGATGGTTGGGAAATTGTAAACTTTAATAAGTATGATAATCCTGACTCTGGGATTCCCGTTCGAGCTTTCTGGGCATATGTCGGGGGGGCGGTGCGTCATCTTAAAGGAAACATAGGTGGTTTAATTTTTACCGAAATAACGAAATTTAATGAAAAAATCCGCCAACATACTAGGTCATCCTTCGGTCCCGCTGAGCCGCTCGGTCGGAGCCCGTGGGGTCAGCAAGGTCTTCCACTAGAAATTCCAAGTTTAGATATATTAAGACATTATTTTTCTCAAGAAGATATAGAGATCGATCTTTTTATGGGCGGCGCTGACGACCCAAGACTCAAAATTGGAATAACTATGAAGATGTTACCCACTTCTTCGGCAAAAGTCATATTACAGAAAGTTGGGATAATTACCTTTATTGATTCAAAGTTCATTACAATTTTAGAAGAAATGGAAAAATATATTGATTCTATTATGGAAACTTTAGCTCAAAAGCAGGTGGTTAGCGTCACAGCCGTGGAGGCAGCTCTCGCTGAGCTGCCTCCCGTAGAACACTGGGGACTCAGCCCATTGGTTTCCATCCGTGGATCGATACCTCGCGAGGAGGGTCCCATTTACGGCGCACAGCAGAGTATACGGGTGCGAAACCAAGGCACACACACCCCAGGCCCGCCATTTCTTACTCTGCGAGGGCGTAACCAGCCTGATCGACTTACTGAAAAGGTCTATAATAACATCTTAAAAATCCTTAAAACTAATAAAGGAAAAGCAAAATGAAACTTCTATTTGAAAACTGGAGAAAATATGTAAAAGAAAATGAAGAGTCCTTCGTAGAAGGACCAGAAGAAACTGGGGAGTCGGAAGGGTCAGGATATCCTTCTAAAATTGCAAGATTAATTCTAAGTGGTGAAGATCATGGTGCCCAGGCTCGGGAGCTTGTTTTAACCCTTCCGTCGGTAAATATTGGTGAGGTACTAGACGCTTTTATGCATGAAGTTATGAAGAAAACAAAGCCATTAGTTACTGCAATGCTTGCACACTGGGAGGCGGAGCGGCTCTGGGGGAGCTTCCACCCTGATCGACTTGGGGGACTACCCGTGGCGGACCCCGAGGACCTGGGGGAAGTCGTTTTTAATATACAGGTCGATCTTGTTGATTTCCAAGAACTTGCTAATGATGGCATGGCGGACTTCTTATGGCCGAGGTACGTAAGTGACTGGCGTCAGTCGGCGTCCCATCGCGCCGGGTTATCTACCTACGAGATCGTGGCTAAGCGTTTAGGGGAACTCGGTATCAGTTCGAGGGGCTGGTTTCTGCACCCGACCGATCTTAGTGAGGCAGTAATCAAACAACTTAAGGGCGGTGCATATAATTTTGAGCCTTCTAGCTGGGCAGAGATAAGAGAATTAAGTGAAAAGCGTCAGCTTTATGAAAGACTTTGGGAAAAAAGTCTAGAAAAAAGTGAAGAGGAAAGTCCAGATGAAACTTCTATTTGAAAACTGGAGAAAATATCTCCTAAAAGAAGATATTAGTCCAGCAATTGATGAGTTTAAGCAGTGTTATGAAGAACTAAAAAAGCAAGCAGAAGTGGCTCATCGACCGACGCCGACACAACCGATGATTATCGAGACACCATATGTCGGCTGCACCTACAATGGAGAGGACATTCTGCGGGCAAAATGTTTAAAGAGCTTTAGGTATCTTGGCACAGGGTCATTTCGGTCGGTATTCGCTGTGCCAGACAACCCAGATATTGTCCTTAAGGTTATAAATGTTGATTCTTCCGGGAATGGAATTGTCAGGCACAAACCTAAAACCGCTATTCAGTCCAATAAAGAAGAAACTCAATTTGGTCGTGAACCAAAATTCATTGAATTCTCACCAAAAGTCTATGAAGTGGCAGAGGACTATTCTTGGATAACTGCCCAAAGAGTTATCCCAATGGTTAATGCACCAGACAAAGATAGAGTTATGCTTAATTTTTTTCCAGGATTTGAGAATCACTGGGGAGGGTTCGAATGGTTTGTCTGGACCAAGGCACTTAGTAGTTATGTTAATTACATAAAGTATGGAAAATGGGTTACTGGACATGAAGCTAAAGTTCTAGACCGGTATGCTCGTGAATCTGATGTTGGTGTGGCTGGGGCGATTAAACGCCGTGCTGACCAAGAGCGTGACCGGCTGCGCGGCCCTACTAGGCCAGAGGACGTGCCACCTGAGGATTTTGACCCGACAGAGAAAGAACTAGCAAGCAAACAAACGTTTACTTCTTTAAAGGGGCTTCCCCGAAGATCCAAAAGCTTTAAGGTAGGAGATTTAGTGAGTAAAGCCGAAGCTGAGCATGAAACTCCTCCCTGGATGGAGGGGCACCCCAAAAAAATGCAAGAAGCAGTCAAAGACCCAAATCATCTTATTCATCGATTAGTTAACTTTGTACTAGAGAAAGATTTAACGACATGGGATTTCAAGTCTGCTAATGTAGGCTATGTTATCGAGGGTGGCGAAAATCGTTTTGTTGTTTTAGATCCAGTTGCCCGCATGGACAAAAACTAAAACTAATAAAATATTTAAGTTCGAGAGATTGGAAGAAAAAAAGCATACTATTTACAGCAAGGAAGGGATACTTATGACCGCCAAAAATATGGATAAAGTGTGGAAAGTTTTTACTGTTGTTCTAGGAGTTGTGATAATGCCCCTTGCAGGCTGGGTTTGGAACACAAATGTTGCTATGGCTCAACTAGATAATGATCTCGGAGACATAGAGTCAGCCCTGGTTGGAATAGAAAACAAGGTTGAAGAAGCCGAAATTAACTCCAGAGCAATTATATCAATAGAAAAAGACATTGAATATATGAAAGCAGCCCTAACTCGTATCGAGAGACTCGTGGCAGACCCATGAAACTAATCACTGAAGCTCAACTAAACAAACTTATTCTAGAAGAAACAAGAAAGCTTATTAACGAAACGATAGATTCTGAAGAAGGCGGCTTTTTAAGTAAGTTAACAGGTATGTTTAAGCGCAGAAAACCAGAAGAAGACTCTTCTTTACCTGTGGAGGCTCCCTTATCAGTAGATGATGAGAGGCTAAAGAAAGGAATTGATAACTATATGAATAGATATCATCGTGGCCAGAAATATGAGATTGGAGATATAGATTGGGGCAGACAAGACCCCTTGTCTTCACCGCCAAGGGATGATGGTAAAGAGCCGGATATGGAAGAAGTAAAAAAGGAATATGGCTATAAAGTAATGGTTTCTTTCGAAGAAGATGAACCTGGCAGAGACCGTGAGTATATCATGTGGGTGTCTGACGACCCTGAGCTGAGCCATCGAGACTCTGAGTTTGTGGAGATACCAAACACAGATCCACCATTATACCTCTATGGTGAATGGTAAAATGAACTTAATCCTTCTCCTCATTATGACTACATCAGCTTCTCCTGAGCCCACAGAGGCTCTTGTGAGCGTTCAGCAGGATCAACAGGACCCGGTACCCCCTGAGGAGGTTGGGCGCTGTCAGGACGGCGTTGACGACCTCAAGAACAGCATACTTGGTTTAGAGTTCTACTTGCGAGATAGAAAAGAACATAAAGAGTTCTGTTCTCACCTGGAATGGGAGCAACCCAAACTAGAAGTATATAAAAAGGATCCTAAATCTTATCTGCCTAACGGCTGTGTTCCAAACGAGTAACTATTTATTATAAGAGGAGAATAAAATGTTCTTATCAGAGTCAACTTTAGTAAAAATTATCAAAGAAGAAATGGTAAAGGCTATTAGAGAACAAGAAGAGGAATCCGTAGAGAGTATCTCGGTCCGGTCGTCCGATCCCTCGAAAGCTGCACTGGCAGCCCACTTGACCTCGGCCGTTCGGGTTTGGGCGAGCAATGAACAGGGTGGTCGTGCAGAATTTGAGTTTACTGTTACGCCCCACGCCTTTGAAGGCTCCTCAGGAATTGAAAACGTGGTACTCAAACGAGTCGACTTCAGGGACGATGTAAAGAGTAAAATATCTAAAATGACAAAGGTTCCTCTTAACGTTCCAGAAGGTCGATACCTAGTATCAATCATAATACACTAATCCTAAAATTAAATTGACTTCTCACTAAGATTTGGTTAAACCATGTTAATAAGGAGTTATAATGAATATTAAAATATTATTTTTGGGGCTTATGTTCGGGTGTCAAGAAGAAGACACAGAGAATTTAGAGCCTTCTGTTCTTAGTTGGGCGTGTGGGCCAAGTATTCAAGAAAATAGTGGTTTATCTGTAATGACAACTGAGGATGTCTCGACAGCAATTGTGGAAACAGAAGAAAAAAATTATACTGTTTATCTAGGGGAGTTTATTTATTTAGAAGAACTCGACCTCGACTTAGTAAATGGTTCAATTAGCTTGCCCTACTTTGATTGTGACAACATAATAAATATTAGACTTGCTCGATAGTCCCAAGATCTTATTATTTTAGCAAATAAAGAACTATTTAGTGTATAGTCTCAGGAGTTTATACATTATGGGTAAGTTTAGTTCGTTTAAAGAGGATCAACTTTTATTTGAGAATTGGCGAAAGTACACTAATGTAAGAAAGCCGCAAATCATCAAAGAAGACCTAGAAGTTGTCCTCACTAATGAAGAAGCTAGTGAGATGTTTGGTGACGATATTACAAAACAGCTCAATGAGCATGATCCAGAAGCAGATCCAGAAGCAGAAACGTCTCTGAAAAAACGAAGCTATCCCGGCACAGAAGACGAAACAGAGAGCACGGAATCTGCTAGGGAGCTTGCTGGAATGTTTTTGGACGGTATTCCCCATTATTCCGGTGAGGATAGAGATCGTTTAGTAGATGAATTGTCTAGACTACTGGAGATGGGCGATGTCGTTCCAAAATTAGAAGAATTTATGAGAGAACTACCTCAGCGAGATGAGCCAGGAGTGGCTCATGCTCTGGGAGAAGAGGTGGACCCATCCCAGGTTGATCAGGACGCCGTAGAACATTTAAATGATTTCTCTGAACTAACCGACGAGGAACAAGCCCAAGTACGCGCTGGAATGCTACCCACCTAAGGACTAT
>Ga0208299_1002601_pt1 | contig 12028 bp, 14 predicted proteins | sample 15_taG_FD_184089 | JGI IMG/M metagenome (GOLD analysis project Ga0208299, IMG submission 184089) | Marine viral communities from the Subarctic Pacific Ocean - 15_ETSP_OMZ_AT15312 metaG (SPAdes) (version 2) | ecosystem: Environmental > Aquatic > Marine > Oceanic | place: Pacific Ocean | collected...
CATCATCATCTTCAGTTAATTGATATTCATCATTGATGGCACTACCAACAACATAGCTATACCCTAAATCCTCCCTCAATAACTTTAGTATGAAATCTTTCATAATTTTTTATTTATAAATATCTAAAATTTCATTAAAAAAGTGTATATTTGTTAGAATAATATTAATTTATGGATAAGAAAACTATATTATCAGATATTGGTAATGAAATTAGGGGTATAATAGATAAAAAACAAAAAGAACTAAATCTATCTTTTGTTGAAGATACACACACATATTATATTAAAAATAAAGATGGGGTATTAACATCACACTTTCCAAGTGTATCAACGGTAATAAAGCAATTCTATAGTGAATTCCCAGAATTAAATAAATCCTATCAAATGGTTCAAGGAAATCTACTTGACCAAGATAGACTCTTAAAAGAGTGGAGAGCAACAGCAGATTACGCAAATAATAAGGGGTCAAGGGTTCACTATTTACTTGAAATGGATTTATTAAAACAATATGGTTCATATAAAGAAGTTAGGAAGCCAATATTTAATTGTGATGAAGAACAAGTTAATGATGGGAATAAAATGATTGATGCTGGTCATGATTTTATAAGACTTATGCATAGAAGGGGTGCGGTCTTATTAGATACCGAAATGGTATTAGGTAGTTCCGAATTAGAATATACTGGTCAACCAGATAAGGTTTGGCTTATGCACGATAAGAACGATAAAATAGGGTTCGTAGTGTCAGACTGGAAATCGAACAAACCAAAAAACTTTAAGGTACATCACTATACTGAAGAAATGCTACCACCCTTCCAAGAATATATGGATACAGCATTAACACACTACATGATTCAATTACCATTATATGGTAGATTAATACTAGATATGTTAAAGGGTTCAAAATATGAAGATATTGGATTCTTTGGTTGTATTATTGTACACTTAAGTAAGGAAGGTAAGTTCACTGAGTATAGGGTACCAAGAAAATTTATGGATATTGTTTTAACAATGCCCCCATTACCTAGAATAACTGAAGTTATGGAGTATAAAGAACTTCAAAAAAAACGAGAAGAAAAAAGAAAATTATTATTAAACGAAATGTTAGATAGGAAATGAAAATAAAAAAGGTTATACACATGGCTGATATTCACCTAAGAACGTATAGGATGCACGAAGAGTATGGTGAAGTATTTAAGAAAACCCTAAAGAAAATCAGAACATTGGTTAAGGGTTATCATAGAGAAGAGATTAGAATAGTTATTGCTGGTGATTACGTACATCAAAAGATTACAATTTCTAATGAAATGCTTATGCTTGGTACTTGGTTCTTAAGGAAGTTAGAAAAGATTGCACCAGTAATCATTATTGCTGGTAATCACGATTTATTAGAGAATAATAAAGATAGGGTTGATTCAATTACCCCAATGGTACAATTGCTACCAGGTTTAGATATAAGGTACTATAAGGACAGCAAATGTTTTTTAGATTCAAATATAGTTTGGTGTGTTTATTCAATTTTTGAGAATAATTCAAGACCAAATATTGAAGAATCGATTGAAGAACATGGTGATGATAAGACTTATATTGGGTTATACCATGCACCATTAGCTGGTTCAACAACAGATACTGGGTTTAAGTTTGAAAACGCACAATCATTAAGTCATTTTAAGGGTTGTAAAATTGTCATGTGTGGGGATATACATAAACGCCAAGTTTTATATTATAATGATACCCCTATTGTTATGCCATCATCATTGGTACAACAAAATTTTGGGGAGAAGGTAACGAAACATGGTTTTTTATTATGGGATGTCGAATCAAGGACCTTTGAAGAGTGTGATATTGACAGTGACTATGGGTTTTATCAATTTACGATAGGCTCTATTGATGATATAGAAAATGATGGTGAAATTTTAACAAATTATGAATGAAATTCCGAAGCGACTTAAAGATGAAATATGGCAATATTGCCACCTTAATAACATTACAAATGTTGATGAGTTTATAATAACCTTACTACAACAAGGCTTCACAGCTAAAAAGTATGGGGCAACACCATGGAATAAAGAATCTGAAGTTAAGGAAGTGATAAAAGAAGTTATTAAGGAGGTTATTGTTGAGAAAGTTGTTGAGAAGGAAGTTTATGTTACGAATGATGAACAAATAAAATCATTAACTGACAAGATAAAGGATTTTGATGAAAAATTATTGGACATTAAATTAAAAAATGAGGGTGTTGTTAATTCAAAGAATGAAGAGATAACGAAATTAGAAGAAATGGTTTTTAAGTTATCAAAGGAGTTTGAAAATACCAAAGAATCTGATGACATATATGGTGAAAATAAAAAAGGTTTTTTTGGTTCAAATTTAATGGATTTATGGAAAAAGAAAAAATGATAAAAGAAATTAATATGGTTGATATACCTACCAAGGCGAAAATAAAAGTATATTGGTCAGATAAACCAGAAAATTATTCTAGAGAATCAAGGGATAGTATTAGAAAATACTTCTTTAAGAAATATGGTGTACAGTCTAAAAATATTAATGTTATATATCGGCCAGTAAAGATTGGTAGTGATGGTGAAAATATAATTATAGATGGTGCAACAATAGATAATATACTTAATGTTGTATACCAAAGACAATTATTCAAAGAATGGTTTATTAGAGAGGACAAGGATGTTGATTTTGATAGATTAATGTCTTTAGATAAAAAAGTTAATTTAGAATTGGATATTGATTTTGAGGCTAAACAAGATAAAAATTATAGACTTAAATCAATCACAATAAGTAATTTTTTATCGTATGGCGAAGACAATCATTTCCCAGTAGATAAATTTAGTGGGTTTACTGTTGTGAATTCAACCCCTGCCAACCAAGGGGGTAAAAGCATTTTAACCATAGACACAATTAAGTTTTTATTTTTTGGTAAAACAACAAAGACTGATAAAAACGAAGAAGTGTTTAATCAATTTTCAGCTTCAAATAAAGTTTATGTTAGAGGTGTGTTATCTGTGGGTTTAGGTGATGATATAACAATAGAAAGATTGTTAACAAGGAGACCGAAAAGAAATGGTGGTTGGAATGTTACCAACAAGGTTAACTATTATAAAATTTTACCAAATGGCGATGAAGAACAGTTAAATGATGAGGATGCAAAAAAAACAACCCAACTAATCAAAGAAATTGTTGGCACTGAAAAAGATTTTGATTTAATGGTGTTAGCCACATCAAGAAATCTAGATGATTTAATTGACTCCACTGGGGGGGAAAGTGGTAAGTTATTAACAAAATTTATAGGTTTAGAAATAATAGCCACAAAAGAAAGAATAGCTAGAGATATGTATAATAAGTTTTCAAAATCAATGAAATCTAATATTTATAATATCAAAACATTATCAGAAGAAATTGAAACTAACATTAATAATATTGAATCGTTATCTAAAACACAAGCAGACTTAACCAATGAGTTAAGTGTTGAAAAAAACCTCAGAAAGTGCCTCACGAATGATAAGTATATTCTATTGTCAGATAAGGATAAAATTGATTCTGAGATTACCACACTTAACCCTTCTAAATTAGAGAAAGAAATTGATATTATCATTAGCGAGGGTAATAAACTCAAGGAAAATATAAGAACAATAAATAAAGAGATTGGGGTAATTGGTGATGTTAATTTTGATGAAGACAAGGATTTTGAATTAACCAAACTAAAAAACATATACATAGGTGATACCAATCTTAATGAGTCTGAAATAACCAGAGTAGAGGGGGTGATTTCAAATCTAATAAGTAGTGGTATATGTGAAGCTTGTAATAGGCCGTTAGATGATGTTGATAACACTAAACATATATCTGAACATAAAAAGACAATAAGTGCCTATAAGGCCCAAATAAATGAGAATAACAAACTATTATTAGATGTTAATAAACAATTAGATATGTTATCGGAGGCTAAAATTAAAATTAATAGTAAAAACAAGTTAGAATTAGATAGAGATAGGTTAGAGGTTGAGGTATCTAGTTTAAGGTATGAATATAAATTGAAGAATTCTGATTTAAAAAAATATAAACTTAATTTAAAATCCATTGAAAAAAATAAGGAAATTGATTGTGACATAAGTGCTATAGATACTAAGATAATAATTTGTGAAAAGAATGAAGAAGAATTGAACAATAAGCTTAGGGATATTGTTATTAGTATGGAATTAAACGAAAAAGATATTGAAACTAAAAACAAATTAATTAGTATAATAAACAAGGAAAAGGAGATAGAGAAAATATTTAAAGTTTATATTGAGATGGTTGGTAAGAAAGGGATAAGTAAACTTTTATTGAGGTCTGTATTACCAATAATAAATGGTGAATTACAGAGACTGCTTGAGGATACAACAAATTTTGATGTTGAAGTTTATATCGATGATAAAAACGAGGTTAAATATTTGTTAGTTAAAGATGGGGTAGAAAAACCACTTAAATCTGGTAGTGGTTTTGAATTGACAGCATCCAGCATAGCACTAAGAAGTGTATTAGGTAGGTTATCTTCGTTACCAAAACCAAATTTTATTACATTTGATGAGGTCCTCGGTAGGGTGGCACCAGAAAATATATCAAAAATGAAACCATTATTTGATAAGGTTTCAGAAATGTTTGATATTGTATTTTTTATAACACAAATTAATGAGGTTAAGGATTGGTCTGAGAATATAATAACAATCAATAAAGAAAATAATATTTCTAAAATAAAAATAAAATAAATTTATTTTTATTATTTAAAAAATTTTTTGTATATTTGAATTATATTATTAAACAAAAAAAACTAAAAATGGAGGTAATTTTTAAAAATTATTGTATGGTGGTCCTTGGGAACACTGATGGTTGTGAGTGTGAGATTAAAAATATATCAGAGACCAACCCTAATATTGTAAATATGAATGGGGTTGCGCTGTGTACTTTTACAACAATAGCAACCATTAATGAATTAAACGATTATTTTAAATCTTTTGGGAGGAATTTTTTTTTATTTGTTTTAGACCCTTCACTTTCTTGTTGTAACATCAATAACAGACATATGTACGCTATACTTTTTTCTGAATTTGAAAATTACGATGGGTTACAATTAGAAGAACTTGGCATTAGACTTAATGAAGAATTGGGGAAAGATTTTAACGGTACTAAAATAAAAAAAGATTTTGATGACCCCGAAACATTAATTGATTCGTTTAGTGACTTATCCAAGTCAGACAAAGAGTTAATAATTAATGAGATATTAGATAAAGGTGTTAAAAATATGACCGATGATGATAAAATAATATTGGCGGTCTTTTCAGATGATAAATAATAACGTGACTAATGATTATGAATGAGTAAAATTTTTGAACAAGGTTGGCCAAATGATGTTTTGGCATATTTTAAAGATATTGTTAAATATGAATTATTAACCCCAGAAAGGGAGATTGAGTTAGCAATAAAGGTTAAAAATGGGGATAATGATGCTTTTAATGAGTTAGTAACATCAAATTTAAGGTTTGTTGTGACGATAGCTAAGGAATACCAAAACCAGGGGCTATCGCTTATGGATTTAATAAATGAAGGTAATTATGGGTTAACCAAGGCTGTTACAAGGTATGACCACACAAAGGGATTTCGTTTTATATCATATGGTGTGTGGTGGATTAAGCAATCCATAATTCAGAGCCTTAATGATACATCAAGAACTATAAGGGTGCCTACTAACGTTATCAAACAATTTTTTAACGACAAAAAAACGTTAGAAGAGTTTTGTAATTTAAATTATGATGGTCAATTAGATGTTGAAACAATTAATAAACATATTGACTCACCAATATTAACTAAATGCATTTCATTAAACAAGATAATAAATGAACGGGGCGATGAATTAGAAAATTTATTGGAATATAAAGTAACTGATTACAATGATTACAATGATTATTATGATATAGATTCCAATGTTAAAAGAGAGATGAATGTGTTATTGTCTAAATTATCTATTCGTGAGAGAGAAATAATTGAATTATATTTTGGTATTGATAAGGAACAAAAGTTAGAAATAATTGGCAAAAAATACGGGTTAACAAAGGAAAGAATTAGACAAATCAAAGAAAGTGCGATTAGAAAACTTAGGTATGATAATGAAGCGTTATTTAAGGTTTTAAACCATTAATGATATATTTATAAGTATACATATTACTTATGAAAAAAATATTATTATATTTGGTTTTACTTATTGCGCTTACAATGGCATCGGTTGTTGCTTATGTATCTGTTAATGGTTTATTAAAGGTTTTTTCTGGTGCTGGAATCGTTGGGTTAATCTTTTTTACAACCATAGAAGCCGCTAAAATAATTGCTACTTCGGCAATCCACACATACGGAAAAAAGATTGGTTGGGTTTACAATAGTTTCCTAACCATAACGGTATTAATTACTATGGTCATAACATCAATTGGTGTTTATGGCTTTTTATCTTCCACTTATAAGGATAGTTTTGCTAAATTTGAAAATGCGGAATTACAAATAGTTTTGTTTGAGAAAAAGAGGTTGGGTTATCAAGAACAATTAGACTTATTAAATATTGAAAAACAATCTATAAGTGAAAATATAAACGAATTAAGCAATGGCTTATCTAATAATGTTATACAATATAAAGATAAAGAAACTGGTCAAATAATTACAACAACTTCTTCATCAACCAGAAGAGCATTGGAAAGACAATTAAATAATGCAATAGAAAGGCAGACAGTTATAAATGGGAAAACAGAAACACTAAGTAACACCATATTTGATATTGATAATAAAATACTCGAAACCAAACTAACCAATGAAAGCGCATCCGAACTTGGTCCATTAAAATATTTATCTGATGTAACAGGTAAACCAATGGATGAGGTGATGAAGTGGTTAATATTCTTATTATTAATAATTGGTGACCCCATGGCAGTATTAATGGTTATTATCTTTAATAAGATTGTTAAGGATGATGAAAAGATTCCAACACAATTACCTCTCCCAAAAAAAAACCTTGAAAGTGAAATTAATCATGATGTTGATATAGAAGATTCACCCAAAGAAGCCGTAATTAAAAAAACAAATAAAGAACCTCTTGTTAAACCCTCAATTATAAAAAAAAGAACCAATGACACAATCGATAGGATAGGTTCAAATAAAGAAATTAGAGATAGTGATTCCAACACTATTTATTTTAAAAGAAGAAAAAAATGATTGATGACAAATCATATATGTTGGATGATAGTAAATTTACAAAAAAGATTACACAAAAAACAAGAATTGTTATAGGTAACACATTTTCAACCAAAATGAAACATTACATTGGGTGGAATAATAGATATAATGGCAAGCATGATAAATGTGCTATGTTCACCATACGATTAAATGGTGACATATACCAACACTTTTCTCCGATATATTTTTCAAATTTTATGTGTGATTTAAACATAAATGAAAACACCATAACAGTGGTTTTGGAAAACGAAGGTTGGCTAATGAGAGATTTAAATTATAAAAATAAGTTTGTTAACTATGTTTATGATATTTATAATAGAGATGATTTAGTTTTTGAAAAAAAATGGAGGAATTATGAATACTGGGCACCATATACTATTAAACAAGAAAAATCATTACAGGTATTAATTAATAAATTATGTAATGATTTTAATATTCCAAAGATAGTCATAGGACACAACACAAATCTTGATGATGCAACTAAATTTAATGGTGTATTATATAGGAGTAATTTTGAAAAACATTATACTGATGTTAGTCCAGCATGGAATTTTGGTTTATTTAAAAAAATGGTTGAACAAAATAATTAAATATAAAATAATTTAGAAATGATAAATGAACATGACATAACTAAGAAGATACTTGAAACCATTAGAAATAAGGAACATTTTGGTAAATTTTTAATAAAGGAAGATACATTAACACATGCCCAAGCAGTTGGCGCACCTGGTGCTGAGGTACCAGATGAGGCTAAAGTAGGGCCAACTGAACAACCTAATAAAGTTGAAACAGATTACCCATCAGAATTTGAAAGTGATAAAAAATCATTTAAGGAAATTGTGACCCCTAGAGTTCAGTTTAAATCATTTAATATTTATCCAGATACAAATGAGGTTGTGTTTTCTGGTGTGTTAGACAATGGCATTGAATGGGAATTTAAAAAATCAAATAAATGGCCATATATTAATGCACAAAATATAGAATTTGATGAGATTAATAAAGACTTAATTAATAAAATAAGTGCGTATTTCCAAAATTGGTTAGACAAATGGTCTAAAGAAGATTTAAATCGATACTAGATAATGAATAATTTAGATATTAAAAATATATTGTTAATTGTATTGGTTATTACTTGTGTTGGATTAACACTTGGTATAATATTTAAATCAAATGACACTATCAATTATAATGAAGACGTTATTAGAGCACTTAAGGAAGAAAATGCGAGATTAGTTAGTAAAAATGATAGTATTAAGGTGAATAACAATAATTTATCATACGAGATTGATTCTTTGGGACAAATAATAGATGATATGAATGAAGATTTAAATGATACAAAAGAAAAAATTAATAAATTAAAAATTAAGAAAGATGAAATATCTAATCATGTTGACACTATTGGTAGTGATGAACTTACAAGGGCATTCACAGAATTTCTCAATAGAAAAGAATAATGTACAAATATATATTGACAAGGGTGATACACTTGTTTTTATGAGATATGAAAGTGCTAAGATTCTTTTAAAGGAAGTTTTAAAATGTGAATATACTGATAGTCTTTTACATACATACGAAGAACGTGATTCAATAAATAATAATATTATTATGTTTCAGAAAGAAACTATTGTTAAGTTATCTAAAAAGGGAAAAAATTATGAAGAAATAATTGCAAACTTAAATTATGTTTCTACCAATAAGGACCAGGAAATAAGCCTTAAGGATAAGACAATAAAAAAACAAATAAGGAAAATAAAAAGACAAAAAACACTAACCACTGTTGGATTCACATTGGCTGGGATTGCAACAGTCTTGGCGGCTATATTGGCAATATTATGAAACACTATATAAAACAAAGGCTTAGAGAATCTCTTTTAAATGAAGATGATGATATTAAACAATCAATTATATCTTTATTAAAATCTGGAGATGAAAGAAATATTGAATTAGCATATACAGCTGGTGAAGGACAAGGTATTAATGTTGATGAATTGGTTGAATCGATATATGGTATATTGTTAACTAAATCAAAAGGCAAAACAATAAAAGATAGGTTATTATATCTACCCAATTTGGGAGAGTTGTGGTTGAATGATTACGACCTAACCAGCTTACCAGAAGGTATAGAGAACTTAACCAATTTGGAGTGGTTGCATTTAGGTTATAACAAATTAGAAACCCTACCAGATAGTATTGTAAACCTTAAGAATTTGAAGGAGTTGTATTTAAATAATAACGAACTAACCAACTTACCAGAAGGCATAGATAAGTTAACCAATTTGAAGGAGTTGTATTTACGTAATAACGAACTAACCAGCTTAGAAGGCATAGATAAGTTAACCAATTTGAAGGTGTTGTGGTTAGGTAATAACGAACTAACCAACTTAGAAGGTATAAAGAATTTAACCAATTTAAAGTGGTTGTATTTATCTTATAACAAACTAACCAACTTAGAAGGCATAAAAAATTTAACCAATTTGGAGAAGTTGGATTTATCTTATAACCCAATAAGTGGTTCAGAAAAGGAAAGGCTTAAAAAAATATTTGGAAATAAAGTTATATTATGAAAAGAGAAATAAAAAGATTATTAAGGGAAAATTTTTTAAATGAGGAATTAACAAAAACTGAGGTTAAAGCCATAGTTGATAAACATACAGATTCCAATAAATTTAAATCAAAGATAGAGAAGATTGTTAAGGATAGAATAAAAAATGAAAAAGAATTAGAAGATAAGGTTGTGGAAATAACAAGAAATGTGTTAACCCAACTATATAAAAATCTTTGGGTTAAACGAGCCTTCTGGAGAAATAACCTATCAAACAAAAGTGTATAAAATGAAGAAAATTAAGATAACACAAGAGCAAGCAAAAATGCTCAAAGAAATGAGCAAAACACCACAAACAAGTGTTCTGAAGATAACACAAGAACAATATGATAAAATTGTTCAATCAGAACGAGCAACTATTGATGAAAAGCAAAATATTTCCACTGCAACCAAAATGAGAAAAAATTTTAACAGTAGTACCACCAGAGAGACAAAAAAATTTATGAAAACAATAAAAGAAACATATAATGACTTTATAAGTGAATTATATTCTCTTAAAGAAGGTGGTGGTGTTTATGAAAATTTAATAAAGTTAATGGAAATAGGTGGAATGGTTGAAAACCGTAGAATTAAGAAAGAAGCATTTTTAAATGACTCAAATGTGGTTAAAGAAATAATATCACATGCTCTTCAAGAAATATCAAATGGTGCTAGTGATTATCAAGTTATGGAGATGATGGAAGGTAAGTTAGCAGAAATAACAGCATCAGCTGGGTCTGGTCAATATACGGGGTTATTCTCCACAACAGAACCAGAACCATCAAATGTTCCAGAAGAATTGGTTAATATAGAAAAAGAACTTGAAGAAGCCGCAACAGCTGGGGCAGTTGGGGGTCAATATGACACACCAGGTTTTGCGGCAAGTGTGTTTATGGGCACAAAGGGTAAGAAGGGTAAGGCACCAGTAAATAAGGGTATAACACATAAAAAAACAACATATAAGGATGGTGATTTTGTTAAAGTTAAAAAGAAATGCAACAAGTATCCATATTGTAATCAAGGTGCTGGTGCAATAACATTAAGCAAAAGTTCAAAATAATTAATACTTTAATATAAAACTTAATATTTATATTATAGAATGGTTAATAATACTAAGTTTTGTTAGTTAACCATATATTATATTTTTATAAAACAAACAAAGATAAAATGAAAAAAAGATTAAACTTTAAAAAGGGTGAAATAGAAAATATCATAAAGGAAGAAGAGGCTTTTACTATGAAAAAAACTAAGAGTGTTCAAAAAGATACTGGTAAATTTAATGATGATTATTATAAAGATGTTACTAAAAAATTCGAAGACTATAATGAACCATTAAAGGCAACCGAAAAGGAAAATTCTGATGCTGTTATGAAATATACTAATAGTGAAGATAATCAAGAATATCATGATGAATATGAGACACTTCATGGTTTAGAAGGGGTCATATATGGTAATGACCCAGACGAAAAGTTTAAAGATAGAGCCGAGAAAGCTATAGCTGGTGACTCAACAATGGGTAACGCAAATGTTGATGCTGACGGAACCCCACTTGGTAATGTTGTTACGGCTGACCAAGCTGGATTCACTGGTCCAGAATTTGGTAAGAACTTAATTGATAGAATAAAAAGTAGACAGGAAAAATCTGATGATGAAGCAGAAAAGTGGAATGGTATGGGTGATGTACCACTTCCATTAGGTAAAGCAAAGAAACCAAATAGGTCAATAAGCGAAAACAAAAAACAAGTAAAAATGAAAAGACTTAATGAAAATGTTGAATATGAAACTAAAGAAATTGTTGGTTATGGAGACCAATTAAAAAATGAAACACATTTTGCAATACATAAACCAACTAACTCAATCGTATTTACTTGGGATTATAATGGGTATGAACCAGATGAACTTAAATATGCAAAAGATGATTATTTCTTTAATGATGTTGAAGATTTAGTTGTGGCTATGGTTGATAAATTCAGAAAAGGGGATTTTGTTATTGTAACTAAAAAAGGTTTAGATAAAAGAGGTATTGACTTAAATAACTATTTAAGGTTTCAAGGTCAAAAATATGATAAAAACGTAAATGAAGGCATGAAAAGACTTAGATTTAAAAAACCATTTACTGGTGTAGAAAACGCATTAAAATTAATACCAGAATCATATAAGGTTGATAACAAAACCTTTCAAATG
>Ga0208299_1002602_pt1 | contig 12022 bp, 13 predicted proteins | sample 15_taG_FD_184089 | JGI IMG/M metagenome (GOLD analysis project Ga0208299, IMG submission 184089) | Marine viral communities from the Subarctic Pacific Ocean - 15_ETSP_OMZ_AT15312 metaG (SPAdes) (version 2) | ecosystem: Environmental > Aquatic > Marine > Oceanic | place: Pacific Ocean | collected...
GTTTCCAAATAACATTGTCTATAAAAGGCTTGATGAAGATCCGGGGATTTATGCCGTCTGGAATCAGGCAATTAAAATGTCATCTGGAGACTTCTTAACAAATGTTAATTGCGACGACAGAAGAAGCCCTAATGCATTTGAAATTCAAGCAAAAAATCTTGTTGCCCACAAGAACACAGACCTGATTTATAATGATTCTTATGTGGTTCGTGAGCCAAACATTTTGTTTGAAAATGTTCAAACAAAATCAGAAAGATATAATTTTGAAAACTTCTCTAAAGAGGCTATGTTGAGGGGCAATTTGCCACATAACAACCCAATGTGGAGAAAGTCGCTACATGAAACCTTTGGCTTTTTTAATGAAAAATACAAATCTGCTGGCGACTGGGAGATGTGGTTGAGAGCCGCCTTTGGTGGTGCTAAATTTAAAAAATGTTCAAATATCTTAGGTGTCTACTACATGAATCCTGTTGGAATCTCCACAAATCCAGAAAATAACTCTTGGAAGAGAGAAGAGGAAAAAGAAATATTTACAAAATATTTAGAGTTCTTAAACAATGGGTAAAAAAATCATTTCTTTTTCTCTATGGGGTAAGAATCCAAAATACACCATAGGGGCTATAAAAAATAGCCAATTGTCAAAAACTATCTATCCTGATTGGAATTGCAGATTTTATTGCGCGAACGATGTGCCTGAGAATATCTTGCAGTCACTCTCACAAGATTCAGAGGTAATCAAAACAGGAAAAGATGGAAACTGGAAATTCACCACAGAAAGACTTTTGGCGATTGATGACGCAGAAGTCGTGATTTTCAGAGACACTGACTCTAGACTCAATTTACGTGAGAAAGCTGCCGTAGATTCATGGCTTCTGGGCGACAAGGGAATTCATGTAATGAGGGATCACCCATATCACGGTGGGTTTCCTATTTTGGCAGGAATGTGGGGAATAAAAAAGAAAAACTTTAACATGTCGATGGCATCGCTTTTATCTCTTTACTTCAATTCAGAGCAATATCATTATGATCAAATTTTCTTAAGAGATTACATTTGGAGATTTTTCTCTGAAGATGTGTGTTGCCATGATGAGATTTTTATAAAGAATAATTTCCCAACTGTTAGAAACGGATTAGAATTTGTAGGACAAGTGTTTGATGAAAACGACAACACAGTACAACAACATTTAGATGTTTTGAGAGAGGCAATAAAATGAAATTTTTTAATATTGATCTTCATGTTTCTGTAATAAGAGATTTGAGGACAATTTTTGAGTCGCTTGGGCATACTGTTGATACTTTATCTCTTTCTGGGCATAATTGGGTTTTTGGTAACGAAAATATTCTAAGACCAGATATATTAAACGAAAATAACTGGTCCGACATAAGTGAGGAATCACTAAATGTTTTTTACAGTCACTATAAAGACAAGTTGGATTCTTATGATGGTTTTATTGTAACACATACTCCCATATTAGCTAAGTTTTATGAAAAATTCAATAAACCTATTATCATTGTAGCATCCACCAGATATGAACACCCCTTTACAGATAACAAGGTAGAGTGGGAAAAGGTAAACAATTTTCTAGAAACAAATGAAAATTTAATTTTAACTAGTAATAATCTTTTTGATAAACACTATTGTGAAATGTTTGTTAATAAAAACTTCAAATTTATTGAAAGTCTTTGCGCATATACAGATTCTAAACATTTCCCCAAAATAAATAAGGGCGTTATACATTCAAAATTTAAACTAGGAAAATTTTCAAACTTTTTGTATAAAAGTGATTTAGGCAGAATTTCATGGGATAATTTATATAGCTACAAGTGTATGGTGCATTTTCCATACAATGTTTCAACAATGTCAATTTTTGAGCAATACTATGCAAATGTTCCATTGTTGTTTCCTTCAAAAAAACTGCTGGAACAGATGATAAACTCAGACTACCCAGTGCTGTCGGAGCTTTCTTATAGATCCGTAAAACGCTTGCCTCCAATGAGTTTATTTGGTATTGATTTTGATCCAAACGACTACAATAAGCAAAACTTAATCTATTCTTTGAATTTTGCAGACTTTTATAGATTAAAAAATGTTTCCTACTTTAATTCTGCAAATGACTTAATCAATAAATTTAATGAGTTAGACTTTAATCTTATTTCTCTACAAATGAAAATAGAAAATATGGAGAGGAAAGAAATTGTATATTCTAAATGGAAAAATATCTTAGAGGATATAGGTGTTTAATTTTAAGTAAGTATTCAAAAAAAACAGGAGAATAATATGAAACCCAATAAAAACAACAGAGCCTTTGTCGGCGCTTATTTAAACCCAGAATTCACGAATTTAATAGACAAAGCCCACATAAAAACAATAGTAGAGGTCGGTTCTAGAGATTGCTTGGATGCAATTGAATTGGCTGAGTATTATGAGGACAGCGAGGTTCTTTGTTTTGAGTGTAATCCAGAAACCATAAGCCAATGTTTTATAAACTTGCAGATGTCCCCATTTGAAATAAGAAGTAGAATAAATTTCTTTCCATTTGGGGTGGGTTCAAAGACAGAAACTAGGTTTTTCTACAAATGGAAAGATAAACGAAACCCCGGAGCCTCTTCATTTTTGAGTAGGAAAGGTGATGCCCACAACCAAGAGCAAACAGTTGAGAAGATACAAATCAAAAGATTGGATGATATATTGTCTGAGCATGGAGTAAAAAAGATAGATCTGCTATGCTTAGACATACAAGGATTTGAGCTTGAAGCGCTTAGGGGTCTAGGAAATCTCCTACAAGAAGTTAAATTCATAATAACAGAAATTCCAAAAGGAGAATCTCTATACGAAGCTCCAAATGAAAAAGAAATAATGACCTTCTTTCACCAGAATAACTTCAAGGCTCTGAAATCAACAAGAGAAAACCTGTATGAAGATAACATTTTACTAGTGAGAAGCGACAGATAAGATAAAATCTACCCTGAGGTCAAGACTTAAATGCTAAAGAATAATAAAAAATTTGTAATTACCGGCGGAACTGGAATGGTCGGCTCTGCCTTTGTAGAAATAATACCTGAAGCAAACTATCCCAACAGAGAAGAGTTCCATTCTTTATCTTTTGATGTTAAAGATAAGAAAGTAATTCATCTAGCTGCTAGAGTTGGAGGCATAAAAGCTAACATGGACAACATGGGAGACTTTTACTATGATAACTCCATCATTAACCAAAAGATCTTAGAGCACTCCCATAATCAGGGCGCAAAAAAAGTAGTGTCTCTATTGTCCACCTGTGTCTATCCAGATGCCCCTTATGTAAATTATCCCCTTACTGAAGAGCAATTACATTTGGGTCCACCACACGATTCTAATTTTGGTTATGCTTATGCAAAGAGAATGGTCGATGTTATGTCAAGGGCATATCGTCAACAACATAGTTGCAATTTTATAACAGCTATTCCAAATAATCTTTATGGAGAAAATGATAATTTTGATTTAGAAAATAGTCATGTGATTCCGGCACTGATTAGAAAAGTTTGGGAAGCAAAACTTAACAATCAGAAATTTATAGAGTGTTGGGGCGACGGAAAACCCCTTCGCGAATTTACATATTCTGCTGACATAGCAGAGATCTTGTTGTTTCTCTTAGAAAATTATGATGGTGCTGACCCCGTAAACATTGGAAACACAGAAGAACACTCTATCCAAGATGTTGTAGAATTGATTTGTGACTTATTAAATTATAAAGGCGAAATAGTCTGGAACACAGACAAGCCATCAGGTCAATTTAGAAAACCAAGTTCAAATCAAAAATTGTTAGATTTAGGATGGAATAAAAACTCATATACTTCTTTAGAAAATGGCTTAAAAAAGACTTGTGCATGGTTTATAATGAGATATCCAAATATAAGAGGAATGTGATGAAAACAGCTTTAATTACAGGTGTTACTGGACAAGATGGTTCATATTTAGCAGAACTTCTTTTAAATAAAAATTATAAGGTAGTGGGGATAAAAAGGAGAACCTCAATTATTTCAACTTCCAGAGTTGATCACTTGTTTGAGAACATCAACTTCAAACTAGAATATGGAAATCTAAATGACTCGGGATGTCTTCATAGGTTGTTAATTAAATACAAGCCTGACGAAATATACAACTTGGCTGCGCAATCGCATGTTAGAGTCTCTTTTGAGACACCAGAAGAGACAGCAGATTTTGTTGGAATGGGCGTTTTGAGGCTATTAGAGGCGACACGAAATATCTGCCCTAAAGCAAAAATCTACCAAGCATCATCATCAGAGATGTTTGGAGACAACCCAGAATCACCACAAAATGAAAACACAAGACTCATGCCAGCTTCACCATATGCTTGCTCAAAAGTCTTTGCACACAATCTATGTAGAAATTACAGAGAATCATATGGCATGTTTATCTCTAGTGGCATTTTGTTTAATCACGAGTCGCCCCGTCGCGGGGAAACTTTTGTTACTCGCAAGATAACAACAGCAGCCGCCAAGATAAAACTAGGACTTCAAGATAAGTTATATCTTGGAAACCTGTATGCCAAAAGAGATTGGGGCTTTGCTGGTGATTATGTTGAAGCAATGTGGCTAATGATGCAACAAGACACCCCAGATGATTATGTTATAGCAACTGGAGAAACTCACACAGTAAGACAATTTCTAGAAGTAGTATTTGAACATGCTGAATTAGATGTTAATAAGCATGTAGAAATAGATCAAAGATTCTTCCGACCTCATGAAGTCCCTTTGTTGCTGGGAGACTACTCAAAAGCAAAAAATATTTTAAATTGGGAACCTAAAACTAAATTTAAAGAACTGGCAATCATGATGTTTGAAGAAGATTTAAAAACCCTAAAAAATGAGAGTAACAATCTATGTGTGGAATCTTTGGCTCAGTAGCCGACAAAGTAGAATACAATTCAATCAAGCAGGGACTCAAGAACCTTGCTTATCGTGGTTATGATTCGGCGGGTATCGCCGTCGCAACCGCTAAAGGCATCGTGATTGAGAGAGCAGAGGGTCACCCCAAGTTTCTCCCAGATCTCGAAACCTTCGGAACGGTCGCTATCGGACATAACCGATGGGCAACCCACTCTCCTCCGACTAAGGACAACTCTCACCCTTACACCTCTAACGACAACAAGATTAGCCTTGTTCACAACGGCATCATTGAGAACTATGTTGAGGTTAGGAGATTTCTAGAAGAGAAGGGTTTTACTTTCTATTCTCAGACGGACACCGAAGTTCTCCCCAATCTCATTCAGCATTATCTCTCGCAAGGAGATGGGCTACAAGAAGCTATGAGGCACACCGCAAGGCACGTTGAGGGCGCATTCGGCGTAATCTTCATTCACGCCGATCATCCAAACCAAATGAACTTGATGAAGCTTGGTTCTCCGATGTATGTTGGACGTGCCGATGATGCTGTCTATGTTTGTTCTGACGCCTACTCATTTCCAGAAGAGGTGAAGACTTTCTCATCTATTGATGACAGCAAGGTCTTGATTATCCGCAAGGACTCGGTAGACGTTCAAGATCTAAATGGAACCAAACTAGATCTTATCTTTGAGCAAAAAGATGTCTCTGCCGACACCTATTGTCTTGGCAAGCATGATCACTACATGCAGAAGGAAATCTACGAGCAATTTGATTATGTTATGTCTGCACTCATGGGAAGAATCAAGGACACAGAAATTGTGTTGGGTGGTTTGCAGGACTGTATAGAGAGTTTCTCTGAGAGCAATCAAGTAATCTACACAGGTTGTGGTTCTGCTAATAATGCTGCCCGCGTCGGTGCTCTTGCTATGGAAGAGGTAGGCAAGCTAATGACCCGCAACATGCCAGCAGGAGAGTTAAAATACAGAGATGCCCTCGTAAACGAAAAGTCTTGGCTTGTAACAGTCTCTCAATCAGGTGAGACCGCCGATGTAATCGGTTGCATAAAGAACATGAAAGCAAAAGGCGCAAGTGTGCTTGGGGTTGTGAACACCCCAAACTCAACCATCTACCAGATGACCGACTGCGGCATTCACATTCGCGCAGGCAAGGAAGTCTCAGTTGCCTCGACCAAAGCAGTAACAAACCAGATGCTCGCAATGCTCCTGATGGCTTACAAGATAGGTCTAGAGAACGGCTGCTCCTATCGAGAATACAAAGAATTCATCAAGGAAGCCCAAGAACTGCCCTATTTTATCAACAAGGTGATTGCCCAAGAAGAGAAAATAGAGGGCATCTGTGCTACCTACAAAGACTCCAAGACTGCTTTTGTGATAGGTCGCAATGTCCTTGAGCCAATTGCAGATGAGATTGCGCTCAAGATTAAGGAGATTTCCTACATCCACGCCGAAGGTTATTCTGGATCCGAACTCAAGCACGGACCCCTTGCTCTAATAGACGATCAGATTCTCAACATCTGTTTGCTTGATAAGAACTTCTATCCAGAGAAGACTATCAGTAACATTGAGGAGATTCGCGCCAGAGGCGGGAAAGTTATTTTAATAACAAACTACACAAAGCACGAAATAGGTAATAAAATCTATGATAGGTTGATTAGCGCTGAGACTGGAAATAACAAGTACATAACTGCAATGGTGTTCAACATCATTGGTCAAATTGTTTCCTATCACCTTGCTCTACAAAATGGTAGAGATGTTGACCTTCCAAGAAATCTCGCAAAGAGTGTAACCGTCGAATAAGGAGTAATTATGAGTAACGGAACTTTCAAACTATCAAATCAGGCAGTAGGTGCCCTAATGATGGCTCTTCAGGAGTCACTACTAAACCAGTTGGACATTGTCCCAATCATTAAGGGATTTGAACTGCAAACAGGAGATGAGGGGCTAGTAGTAACAAACCCTCCCACTGTCCGCGTGTCCAATAACCAAGTAGTCACAGAAGAAGATTTGACTACAATGGCTGGCGAGTAGTTGCCGCGTTATCGCTACAAGTGTGAGGGCTGCGAACAAGAGTTCGTAGCCCTCCATTCGTTCTCGGACGTTAGGGAGTCTTGTGACCTCTGTGGACACGAGAGCGTCACAAAAATGTTAGGTAAGCCGATAGTCCTTAACAAAAAACTAACAAATTCTAAGGACACTGGCGACCTCACAAACGAATACATTGAAGCTAATCGTGAGCTTCTAAAAGAAATGAAGGAGGAAGTAAGCAATGGACTTTATGAGCAGGCTTGAAATGATACTATCACTCATCTTATTGGTGTCTCTCAGTATCAACGCAATGCTATTTGTGTATTCTCGCAATGTGGCACAAAAACTTGTCCTTATCTCATCAGAGATAGACGACCTACGCGAAGCGGCAGCTAACTTCGCCACCCATGTGAAGGCAGTCTATGAACTTGAAGCGTTCTATGGCGACCAAACACTACAATCCCTAATGGATCACGCTCGCTCATTCCGAGAATACATGGATGAGTTTGATTTCATTTACATACCAGACGAAGAGGAACAAGATGCCGAGACGCAGCAAATCGAAGAAGTCTAATTATTACTTCACCAAGGATCACGAACAAGCAATCATAGCTTATTGTTTGACAGATTGTAACAGAGAGAAGACACAAATTTATGTGAAAATGCTCCAACCAGCATTTAGCGAAATGGTTGACAAGATTGTGTTTACTTACAAGTTCACGACCCTGCCAAACATAGATGTTCTCAGAGAAGAATGCAAGGTTTGGCTTATGACCATCCTCGACAAGTTCCAACCAGACAAGGGACACAAAGCGTTCTCTTACTTCTCGGTCATTACAAAGAACTGGTTTATCCACAAGGTCAAGAAACAAAAGCGTAAGAACCAACGCGAAGTAGACTATGATGCTGCCCCCAAGAGATACGAGCAAGAGTATCTTGCGACCGATCAAACTTGGGTCACAGACCAATTGGAGCGAGAGTTCTGGAAGTCTTTCTACGAAGACATGAAGACTTGGGAATTCAACGACATGCGAGAGAACGATGAACGGGTCTACAAGGCAATTATCGTTCTATTCGAGAGCAAAGACGACATAGAAATTTTTAACAAAAAAGCCGTTTATCTCTATTTAAGAGAGATCACTGGTCTCAACACCAAGCAGGTTGTAAATTCTTTGAATAAGTTCAGAGAACATTACAGAGACTTCAAGACAGATTGGGAAGACGGCAAGATATGAATGATGAATTTGACGATTTGATGGATGAGGCAATACAGAACATAAGAAACGATCGCGACACTGCGAAAGAGTTTCTAAATGAACTTGCTAATCAGATCGCTCAAAATGCAGAAAACAACAGAGCCCTCTCCCCCGTAGCTGCGAAGCACATCGAAACTATGCAGCGCTCAAACGAGCAACTGGTGAAGGTTCTCACCCTCAAACAAAAGGAGAGAACCAAAGATGTTGGTCTGTCAGAGGAAGACAAGAATAGTCTCTTTGATATGATTCAGGGAGAAGCCTGATGCCCATCAGGAGGGATTACCTTGATTACTCCCGTTTTGACTACTATCTAGATGCACTCGATCTTCAGACTCAAACTGTTCGCCAGTCTTTTAAATATGATGCCCTGGAGGGGGTGGATGAATACACTGCCTATGTTCTTACTTCACCAATCCCAGAGAACCTATCCTCCCTTGGCGCTCTGTATTCTTCGATCCCAGAAGCAAACGAGTCCACCTCAGCAGTTAGCGATGATTCTCTACCAAAATACAGCTTTAAGGCAAGAATAATTGATGCTAACTCGCCCCACTCTTTCTTACCAGATCCTTGTGACATTGCACTTTCTACAGATTTGACGGAGCAGCGATTAATCAAGGATCTGATAAACTTACACATAACTGTTTTTGCCTCTTCATTTACTGAAAAGCCAAAAGTTGGAAATTATGTAAGAATCAGGCTCACCCCTGGCGCTTTTGTGTATGACACAAAGGTGGCTCATCTCGTTGAAGTCTTGACTGATGGCTCAAAACAAGTTGTGGCTAACCTAGATCGTTTAAGAGAAAATAGCTCTGGTGCTGCATCCAATTCTTTCGAGGGCTACACAGGCACCACACTCCAGCACCCAGACACAAGACAATTGGGTGCGACCTATAATGGTCAACAAGTTCTTAATGGCAGGTTTGGTCCGGGCTTGTTGGCTAGCCCAAGGTCAGATCTCTATAGAGCATCCTTTACAGCTAGATTTATTCCAGAAGCAATAGAGTCATTCGAGAAGTTAGCAGAAGAATACAAAAAGGAATTTGGTGATGTAATTTGGTTATCAGATTCATACAGAGATTATGGCAATCAAGCTAGACTCCGCGATGGAGGATTCGGCGCACGCCCAGGAAGCTCTAACCACGGTTGGGGCGTCGCTTTTGATGTTAATGGCACCAATGTGGATGTCGATAAAGACGGTGAAAGGGGAACAAAATATGATAGATTTAATTCAAAGGTTTATAAATGGCTAGATAACGACGGACTCGGTCGTCACGGCTGGATAAATCCGCCATCTCTCCGAGAAACAGGCAGATTACCAGAATCTTGGCACTGGGAAAACACAACAATAAGAGATCAGTACATTAAGCAACGCCAGCAATTGCCAAACTATGCTATTCCTGACGGAGAAGAGGAGTCCCCAGATGCCTAAATCAGAAAAAATAAAAATCTTTAATGATGACAAATTTGATAAAAAAAAGAAAAACATCTTTAAAGCAGCCCAAAAAGTAAATGAAAGGGTGACGGGTTTGGACGGCAACAATCCCACAGGTCAGCCTCTAAATTCATCCGGTGTTTTTGGAAGCAGCACCTACGAGCCGGTAGTAAAATACAATTTCTCTCCTGAAGATAAGGTAATAAACAATGGCAACGCCTACATTACATTCGGCAAAGACCGCCCTTCTGGTAAGGCGTCTGGCTTCGGTGGACAAGGTGCAACAGGCGCAAACGCAATCGACATAGTGGTGGGGCGACTCTCATCTGCTCCTAAGCCAGATGGTGCGATAGTTGATAACAGTTTTTCATCAGACGCCGCCAGAGTTTACATAAGCCAACTTACCAACATTGACTTTAACTTTGGCATCGATCCAGGCAAATCTGGCTACATGGAAGGTCGCTCTGGGATCGGAATCAAAGCTGATGGTGTGCGCGTTATTGGTCGAGAAGGCGTCAAGATCGTTACAGGGCGCTCCCAAAATGCTACAGGCTTTGGGCTGAAGGGCGAGACCAACTCTCTTGGAGGTAAGATCTCCCAACCAGCACCCCTGATTGAGTTGATTGCTGGAAACAACACGGAGCCAACCTTTGAAGTTGGCGGACTGTTCAATGGTGCCGGAAGAATAGATAAGATACAGGGCGTAGCCATGGGACAAAACACAGTTGAGGCACTAAAAGACTTATCAGAATTGATGACTAACATGTTGAGTTTATTAAAAATAAAATCAAATGCGCAGTTTGGATTAAACGCTGCGCTAACCTTGATAGCATCTTTGCCTGAACCACTCGCCGGACCTGCCGCCGCCGCTGCGTTTGCGGTTTATAACGGAAAGCACCTAAAGAGCAACTACAACATGTATCAATTGTTTATCGATAAAGCCCTCTGGGATGTTAATTATCTACAGCCTTATGGTAAGCGCTACATAGAAAGCAGAAACGTCAAGACAACCTAATTATTGGGATAGGAAGATCAATGGCTCAATCAAAATTTTTAAAGCACCAAGACAAAAATGGTGACTTACTCATAGACAAGTGCGAGGTGGAATTACCGGGAACGGAAGAAAAGGTTTGCCTCGACTGTGTGCCGAAACCAAACGCCGTCTTGACGGACTGGCGAGGCTTGACGATAGACACTCCACGCCTAAATGAGCGAACTTGTAACTACGAAGTAGCTGTTACGACAAGTTTCAAAACCACTGGCGGCGAGAGCACTTCAAACCCAGAAGATGCGGGCACAGCCCTCGACGATAAGTTTGAAGACTACAGAGATGAAGCCATTAATTCATTGCTGGATAACTACAGCAAAGATGACGGGATCCAGTCATTTACGAAAATGAGAGAGGCAATTGTCTATGAAGATTGGGATCTAGAAGCAAGACCCAACTCAAGACTCAAACTTCTTTATTCAGTTCCGTTTAGTGTCTTGGAGAACATAGAAGAAGCCGATGAAGACAACCAAGATGACGAAGAAAACGGTGCTGCAAGTGTGTCTTTTTTGGCGTCTGAACTTGTTCAAATGAACATAAGAGTAAGGAAGGGGCTAAACCTTTATTCTCGTTATGCTAAAGTCTCGCAGGTCCTCGACAACGAGACGATGGTTTATGTTGATAACAGAAAACCATTCAACCCAGGAATCTATGGTGATCTTGGGTTCTCAAGAACCTCTCTTATGTCTCGTGTTGTTATAGAGTTGGACCAGTTCTTGGTTGCTCGTGGCTACAACCTCCCCAGTGTTGGTCGAGGGATTCTGAAAGATAGAGTGGTCAAACTCAAGTTCAACTTTACAGCCGAGAGAAAATTAAAGAAACTTTCTATCTTTACCGTTGGGTGCCGAGAGAAACCTATCGTCTTTAAGGGACGCAAGATTTCTGCTCTCAATAGAAAAGAGTCTTTCAAAGACAAGACCGCAATGGGCTACCTCGCAAACCTCCGCACGATGGACACCGGCTTAACCGCCCGCGAGCCTGAACCCTTCATAAAGTTTCTCAAAGAAAACACCTATCCACAAATTGATGTAATCAATTCTACAGTTTTACTAAACACAGAAGCCCAACAGACTGCTGGTTCCTGTGTTGCTGACGCCCTTGCTAATGAGGGCAAACAAATAGGTCAAGACATTCTTGACGAAGTTTTGAACATTGCCGATGTCCTCGCCTACCAGTTTCACAAGAACATTTGTAAAAGAACAGAAGAAGAGCGCCGAAAAGAAGCAGCAGCGATGGGTGAAAGTTTTGACCCAGACTTGCCGCTCAATGATTATCTCCCGATTGGTAAAAACAATCCACTCGCCATTATGGCGAAAAACCAAGCATTCAGGCAACTTGAGACAAATGATAATGTCTT
>Ga0208299_1002604_pt1 | contig 12019 bp, 17 predicted proteins | sample 15_taG_FD_184089 | JGI IMG/M metagenome (GOLD analysis project Ga0208299, IMG submission 184089) | Marine viral communities from the Subarctic Pacific Ocean - 15_ETSP_OMZ_AT15312 metaG (SPAdes) (version 2) | ecosystem: Environmental > Aquatic > Marine > Oceanic | place: Pacific Ocean | collected...
CCGTTATTGTAAGGTTTCCAGTAATAGTAGTAGGGCCAAGAATAGTTCCAATAAAACTTGCATGATTTATTGTTAAATGTCTAATTGTTCCAGAAGAAGGAGCTATATCTACACTTGTAGTTGCTGCCGTTGTTATTTCTAAATCTAAATTACCTGCAATTATACCATCAATGTCAACAGCATAGCCATCTGTGCCTTCACTACTATCCCCTTCGCTCTTTATAGATAGTTTAGCACCTGAGCCATCTAAAGTTGCACTTGAATTAATGGTTAAAGATGCTGCCTCTCTATTTGCATCTAGTTTACAATTATGACCAGTATTGGCTACAATAACATGGTCGTCTGCATCTGGAACTACTCCACCGCTCCAGTTAGCAGTCCTGCCGTAATCTGTTTGCTCGGCACCAGTTCCATCACCGCCAACCCATGTTGCTTCAGCCATTAGGCCACCTCACTTACGAAGACAATTTCAGAGTATATAGGAGAAGCCATTCACTAAATGGTCCCCTGTAAGAATACTTTACAATCACCAGCAGTTATAGCAGTCGTTGAACTACCATCTGTTGCCTTTACAGTTATTGCAAGATATCTTAGCGCAGTCGTAGAAATAGATTTCATAGCACCAGAACTTGCTGCCACTACTACATCATCTCCAATCTGTACCCATTTACTGTTTGTCACAGGTGTTGATTCTGCTCCATCAAACAAAGAACCCCATACTTGACAGGTAAGTCCTCCGTTCTCATCGTTAGATAAGACTTGTATTGAAGCCCTATCGTATGTTTCTATATCCACTGCATCTATAAATACAACATAAGTAGAACCGCTTAAAGTAACTGCATCGTTACTGATAAGCATTGTCTTTACTGAATTACTTATTCTAGTTTTTGTAATAGTATCTGCCATTAATCAGCCCTCTTAGGCTTACGTAGTCCTTTGGGCTTTTTAAGGCCTTTGCATTTACATACGCCTTTGCATTTGTAAGAACCTTTCGGACACTTTACTTTTTCTTTAGGTGCTTGTTCGCCCTCGTCCAAGTGCTTTCGGGACTTATGAAGTCGGCCGAGAGGTTTAGGAGGTCTGACGTGAGTCTTAAGCCCCCCACCAGTACCTTTTGGGCCGATTTCTTTTTGCTCGACAAAGACTCTTGAACCTTTAAGCTTTTCAAGTAAGCTTTCGTCTTCAATATCACGGGTGTCTCCCCTGCTCCAGTTGAAGACGTTACCGCCTTTATTGCGTAACCTGCGAGAAGTGCGCTTGCCAATATAGGTAATTTTGACCATTTAATTAGCCCCATTACCTATCTATTCGTCCAAGTCTCTAATACTTCCTTGTGTGTTAAACTTATAACAGATTAATTCACCAGCAGTAATCAATGCAAACTCGTGAGACATCTTTTGTGTGACTGCTACGTTTGTGCTGTCAACATAAGTTGTTGGAGCTGCAATTCTCATTGCTAAGTTATCCATATCTAACAAGTATATTCTTGATGTTGAATCGGATTCGGAAGGTGCGTGTTGTGTAAGGAAGATTGGTATTCCATCGTAGGAACCGACTCTCGAATCGAAAGCAAGTCCTGCTTCTCCAGAAACTCCATTCATACTTCCTGCTGCGCCTGGTTTTAAATCATAATTCCATCTTCCAGTAGCGGCTGCGCCACTCTGCATTAATGCTTTTAAATCTTGATATGTATCATATCCAGTTAACAAAATCAAACTACCGTAGTTTACACCGTTTTCTAATGCTGATTCTATTGCATCGTCCAACATTGTTAGTGATAAATCTGTTGGCGTGTCGCTGTTATGTTGTGTAAATGCATCTGCCCAAGCAGTTAAATCTGATTTATTTAAATCGTAAATGTCTGCGTCGCTTCTGTCATCACATACTGCTGCTGCTGCTGCATCAGATATTGTTACACGGTCTAAAGATTCAAAGTTATTTCCTGCAACTGTGTCTGCGTCTCCTAATAACATTTGGTCAATATAGTAAACGTGAGCTTCTGAGTTTTCTTTTCTCATAAATGCTGCTAAGTTACCAAGACCATCATCAGCTTCAGAAAGCATTGCTGCTTTAGTTGATATTTCCCAAGGAGTTACAATTTGTTTCAAAGTTGCTGTAACATTTACAAGGTCTGGTTTGTCTGTATCTGGTAATGCTCCACCAGCTTCAGAGGCGTTTTCTGCAACACCAGCAGTTGTGGTGTGTCTTGCAGTCATTACTCTCCATCCAGATTGAGTCCATGGCTCTTTCTTTAAGAGCTTGAATACTTCTGATTTAGTATTTAATTGACCGAACACTTTTGCACCAAACGTCGTATTGAACGCTGCGGATGGGTCGCTTGTGTATGTCAAGTCGTCGGCTTTGCTGATTCCGTATCTTTTAGAGATACCGAGTTCTCCGCCGTAGTATGCGTTTACATATTCTTCCATTGTCATTCCCATGTTTACATTCCTCCGTCGTAAAGTGCTTCAAGTTCTTCAAAGGATTTCTCCACGTTGTTGAAATCTGTTTTAGTTACTTTAGGACTGTCATTTTTTGCTGGTGTTGCTTTCTTACCAGCATATACGTTTATTCCGTATTTCTTTAATGTTGTAAGTGATTTGTGAAGGTCATCTGCTTTTTCTGCAACTGATTTTTCTTCCTCCTCTTCTGCCTCTTCCTCTTCCTCTTCTTCATCAGCTTTTTCTTCTTCTTCAGCTTCTTCTTCAGGTTCGGCTTCTTCTTCTTCTTCCTCTTCTGCTTTCTCTTCGCCTGCCATCTCTTCTAGATATGCCATAACTTCTTTGAGTTTAGCTAAGGTTTGTTCCATGTCTTTGTATAATTCTTCATGCTTATCAAGACTGGTTTCTTCGACTGGTTCATCAAGAGCTTCACTTTTTTCGGCCTCTACGATTTCCTCGGTAGGGGCTTCGTGTGAACCTCCGCAAGTACATTCGCTCATATGAAAACCCAGTTGTTGGCTTTACTATATAAAGAAAACTTACGCTCCGTATATTACTCGGAAGGCTTTGGTTTAGGTGGTTTAAAATCTGAACGACCCATTGCAGCCCTAAATTTCATACCACTAGTAGTACCTGTTGTGCCATCAGGGTTTTTGTATTTCTGCCTAAACTTTCCTGGATTTGACCACAATTCAGAACAAAATGCAGCCTCATCACGTATTGGTTTTCGCCTTCCTGTAAACTCTGTTGTTAGCGTAGATAGCTTACGTGTGTTTAATCTACAATTATTAAACCATGTTCCAGGCATTTTACTGTCCCTACGTCTTTTAGGTTTTTTTTTGTCATCTTTAGGTTTCTTCTGAATGTATGTTCCAAATTTAATCATACGCATTATGTCATCTAAGTAATTATTGGACTTCTGTAAGCGTTCTGTCTTTATTGTACAAGGACATTCTGCCTTATCTAACGACTTTGCCTTGTCTTCTAAACTCTTACTCCAGCTATGCCCTGCATCACCACCCATCATCTTCCACATAATCAAACCTTTACTAGGTCTTTTCTTATTGTCAAAGTTCTTACCCTGTGGGTCTACGGTCTCATGTCTTCTATAATACTTGTGAATTGCCATTGCCATTTTGTAAGTCACATATTCTTTATTAATTAAGTGATTATTGATTGCCTTTGTAACTTTTCCACCGCCGTAACCAAACTCTTTACGGAGTTCCCTACCCGTAATTGCTTCACTCTTGACTCCTTTTGGTATCTTGTATTTTTCTATCTTTGTAAGAATGCTATCAAGAACGTCCGATTTGCCAAATCTTCTGGCTTGTATGGCCCTTTCCTGACGTATAGCTCCTTCCTTAGTATCATGGCAGCCTAAGAGCTTTCGGTTCTTTTTAGCGTACAAACAGTATTCGCCATTTTTACGCTCTATTATCTTTTCAACCATCGACTCAACTTCATCTAATGTAATTTGTACACTCTTAGATTTAGCCATTGCTACCTCCGTGACTTTAGCCTCTGGGTTAGCTGGATTATCGCCAACCCAAGAAATAGACCAAAGAGAAAGCTCGTTGATACGATTGTGGCAGTCGTCTTCTGATAAACATACCTTCTCTTGGTCTGTGGCTTCGCCCCGAATACTACTTGCACCCGACGGTCCGTAATCTCCTATCTCTTTCCATACTTTGTCGTGCATCCCAACCTTATTGTGGATTCCCACTCTAATCTTAACTTTGCCGTTTTTAATTTTGTAAGCCAAAGGAAGACCAATAGGCATCTCCTCATGACGGTATGAATACACACCATAGCGCATGTAAAAATCCATGGCCTCTTTCATAGTGCCTGTAGGTATCATGTCGTTCTGTTTGTCGACGACAGGAGCGGAGATATATGTCTCCATCACTCTGTCATTATACCACTCTGGTCGGTAGACTTTCCAACCAGTGTCACTTTCGTCTGCCACGACCCAAAACACAGGCTATCATATATAAAGAAAATCAAAACTCCGTATAAAGGTCCATATAAACCTTAAGTAGAGGGTCCCCTATAGGTTTATATGACACAAAGTCAGACACACAAAGATTTAGTTGGCAAATTTGTCTACTACTTTAAGCCAAAGTACGCATGGCGCTTTGCTAAAGTATTAGATGTAGCAGTATATCAAAGAGGTCCAAACAAAGGACAAATTCGGTATGTTAAAGTTGGACATCTCAATTTAGAATATAAGAGAAGAATCTATAATCACAATGTTAGAAAAGTTAAAGTTATCAAACAAGTTCTCAAAGGAAAGAAAACATTCATCCCATTCAAGGAGTGGTTAAAGTGATTCGTAATAAGAAAGGACAGATTAGTAAGCGTACGACTGGCAACTCATATTGCGGGCCAACATCATTAACAGTTCTTACTGGTAAGCGATATGACATTGTAGAAAAGGACTTACTAAAAGAAGTAAACAAGAATTTAGAAGATAGAGGAAGATGGCGTTTGAATTGGTGGACTGGTGAAAGAGAGAAGTTTATTCCTGCAAAGAAAGCAACTCAAATCAAAGGAATGTCTAATGGACAAATGCGTCAAGCATTGAAACGATATGGATACAGAATGTTTCGTTCAGATAATCATGGAGCCAATCAAACCTTTAGACAATGGACTAGAGCAACTCATGGTAAGCGAGGCAAGACATGGTACCTAGTTGTTGCAGGCAATCATTACATGGTTGTTAAAGGAAACAAAGTATGGGATACATCCACACCAGAAAAAGGATGTCCTATTACTAAAATTAGCTGGATGAAAAGAGCAAAGATGCAAGACCTATTTCAAGTAGAAAAAATAAGCCATAACAAAACAAAGGAGGTGAGAAAATAACCGCTGAACTAAGTGAATGGGATGTGCCACTAGAATTGTGTATCTTTTGCAAACAGCATTGGACTAAATTTGATATTGGCTCCGCAGTCCTATCTCTTGGCAGAAGTCGTCGTTACATTAAATGTGATATGTACGACACAATGTCAAATCACTGCACCGACCAAGTGTGTAATGATTGTTACGAGAAAGAGCAACTCGGCAAGTTGTAAGCAAGTAAATAGGTTTGGCAGTACCTGATGGTGCTTTAAACTGCTAACGTTTTAGGAATGGTGCGTTAACCATTTTGGCTAGCGCCCTTCCAAGATATTTTGGAAATTGTTTTTTATTTCTTTGTAAAGAATTGCGCATGAAACTTTGAGGACGTGTTCCATTTCTCCATATTGCATGACGCAGCTCATTATGTGTTTTGAATTTACCGCCTTTCATCTTTCTCCATTTTTCTAATTCGCCTGCTTTCTTACCATATCTGCCAGAACCTATTTCTGGTGGCCAATACTTATGGCGTGGTTTCCGTCTTCCTCTCTTATCAATATGTTGAGGGCCTGTACCAAACTCAACGTAAGGTGCATGTTCTATTTTAGTTCCAATGTATTTCTTTAATGGTTTATTATTATCTGAAACAACACTACCAAATAAATCCGAATTAACTCCAACATTATTTGATAGGTTTTGATTTGCATCAGTTGCCATCTTATCTGAAGTATCATTCATAGCAATGTTAACTGCTTTATCAAAATTAACTCCTAAATCTCTAAAGAATTTACGAACTTGCGTATCTCCTTCCATTCTTATCTTCATTACTTATGACCCAATACCTGTTCTACTGTATCATCACCGTATTTCTTTTTCCACTTCTTATCTATAAACTTCTCAGCTTTCTTATAATAACTTACTCGTGACCTAACTGCCATCTGTCGGGCATGTTCCCTATCGCCATTCTTCCAATCTCTATCTGACTGACACTCTTGGCAAAAACCACTGCTAAGAATGTGAACTCTCATTGCTCCTGCTAAACATTTCTTACATTGCTTCATACTACTCTCGCTAATACTGTTCTTTGATTCGGATGCAACAACGATGTTCCAAGTAATCTTAACTTATATCTTGCTGCTATCTTCTTCTGTAACTCTACTAAATCATTCATATACAATCCATCAGATGGAATACTGCGTGCCAAATCATTATGTGCCTCGCAAGTCCTTGAATCACTTCCTACTATTAATCTGTACTTGTATTGTCTACCTGATAACTCTTCACCTTTTGCATAACCCCTTAGTCTTCCCTCATTGTAAATTGCATTGATTTCAGTTCTAGCTATCCTAACTAGCTTAAAAGTCGAAGCATTGGCTATTTGCCGCATGCTATCTACTATTACAGGTACGGAACTACCTGAAGCAATCCCTGCAACTATAGAGGCCCTTAAACCGTCAACTAACTCTCCTGCAAATGTTTGATAGTTCTTTGCAAGTATTCCTCCTGCTTTCATTGTACGTAAAAAGTCCACATCGTCTGCATCAAAAGTCGGCTCTGCTTTTGTAATGCCTGGTTCTGTAAATGCAGACCGAACTCCATGCCGATATGCATCATCTATGTCGTCTTCTAATGCTTGTTTCATTCTAGTAGCTATCATTACAGACATATCTTCTACAGATTCTTGTAAGTCGTTAACTGATGTTGCTCGTTTTAATTCTCTAAATTCTCTGGTAATAACTCTTCGTAACTCATTGGCTGCCGCTTCCATGTACGAGGACGCTCTTCTAGCACCTCGCCCTCCAGCGATTCCTGCAACGGCTTTCGAAAATCCTGACGCACCACCTCTGATTGTTGAGGAAGTACTAAGTTACCATCACCATCCAAATCCATCTCCACTCCTACATTCTGCATCTGGGTTAATATCTGAGCTTTCAAATTCATATTGTTCAAATATTTCGTTTCGTCCTTTTCATTAATGTCGTTAAATCTAATCTTCCATGTGTCTACTTCCATAAGTTTTAACAATGGTTTTAGGAAACCCATCTCTACACACTGTTGTGTTTCCCTGATAGTCCTGTCAAATATTGTAATCTGCTCGCCTTCTGAATTAAGTCCACCTACTCCTGCCATCTGACCGACAACTAAAGGCATAACTCCATACGAACCGTTTATGTCATTGTTAATTCTGTCCATGTAAGGTAACATCATCAACTCATCCATGTTAGGCATAACTGGTACAAACTTCGCTGTAGAACTTGCATCCCTACTACTTAAGATAGGAATAAAGTTCGGATTACGTCTTGTCTCCTCTGCAATGTATTCTCCTAACCTATTCAATGATTCCTCATCGTGGCCTGGAACATCTAAGAACCCTTTAGGTGGCCTCTCCAGTCTATAGATTTTGTTTTGAAATGACTCTATGGCCAATGCTGTTTCGATTTTTTTGGAAAGACCTATAATTGGCGACTGCCCATACAAACGAGCATTCGCACTGTATTTGTTAAAATGTATAATCTCATCCCTTGCAAAAGGTATCTTACCATCTTCACTTTCATAATAATAAGCCATTGATTCTAACTTAACTCCGTTAGCAGGATTAATATCTCCACTCATAAACTCCCTAGTTACGGGGTCAAACTTCTCTTCATCTTCTATAAATCTTCCATAAGCATCTACATTAAATCTCATATGCTTTGCATCTTCTACCCAAAGTTCTTTGACTACTTTACCGCTAACAGAGCCATCCTCGCTTGCGACACGGTCATATACAATACTAACCCAACAATCATCAAACACTTCCAACTGTCTTATCATTGCCTTGAAAAATTCTGAACCATTGATGTCTGCACTTCCGTTTGTCGGATTCTTAAGTAAAGATTCAACCATCTTTCTTTGTTCAGGGTCTCCTTCTTTGCCAATAGCATGGTATTCCCATCCTTTGGCGACCGACTGTGATGCTATCCTTGTGATTACAGTACGTAGATGAGAATACCTGTCAGCTAATTGTTCTAAATAATGTTGGTCTACAACTGGAAGAATAGAATTTCTATAAGCTCTATCTGTACTTACTCCAGAATAAACTGGAGTCCTTGCTTCCTTCTCTAAACGGCGCCCGTCATCAGACACCATGCGCTCTAACGCCGATGCTTTTCTAACTGGCTTGCTCCTAAATCTATCAAATATTCCCATTAAAATCGCTTTCTCAGTTGACTCCTTGTGTTCGGTTCCTCAATGTACCTATCCATTATAGACTCAACTAATCTGCCTACAGAAATACCTTTCTTCTTGGCTACAGTTTGCATTTTATCTTTGGTCTCGTCACGGATTCCATACAGTTCAAACCTTGCCATATGGAACGCAATTATGCCACGAGTCCATATAAATATTGTGGATTATATTAACCTGATGGACTGAATACACCCCCATTTATAGCCATATTAGAGAGTTAAGTGATGTTTTGTATATAAAAGAAAATCATAAAAATGCCATTACATGAAATCCCAACGTGTAAAATGAAGTCTCTTTCTTTCCATCTCTTGTATCGCTAATTCACACATCCAAAGCGACATAACACTATCTGGAGTATGTCCTTCAAGTCTTCCGTTCTTTCCATAAACCAATCTACTCAACCCATCTACTAACTTTCTCATTCCAGGTTTTGAGTTCTCTTTAGATGTCTTGTCCCACGGAATAACATACTTACCCTGTTCCATACGTATCGCAATTCCTGGGATTCCAGTATCTACTTTGTGTTTTTCTCTACCTGTATTATGTCCTTGTACTGGTACGTTTTCTAATCTTTGAGCCGCATGTACTACCAATCTTTGGTACCCATTCGACTCCACAATGATTTTAAACGGCTTAAATCTCTCACTTAATTGACGTAACGTAAGTAATTGTGCATCTAACCAAGCATTTCCCTGAGCCTGTATCTTACCTGTCCAGTTGTAAAGTAAATGACGCATTCCCGTTTCCCGATTAAACGCAACCACAGTATAACTCGTCTCATCATTCATCGTATCCATACCTACTGCAAGGTCAACACCCATAATTGTTTCCCAACCCTGCGGAGCTAATCCCATACTTGCGCCAGTGTCTAAACAAGTGTTCAATACTTCGTAAGGTATAACTGCACTCTCTGGGTCCAATGGATTTAACATATACTCAGACTCAAATGCCCGACTTCCCATTGTGTACTTCTCCTCCTCTAGCCTTGGTAACGTCCAATACTCTGGCCATCTCGGAGTCTCGTCATCTAAAAGCGCAGGATGTCTTACTACATTCCACCTCGGACTTTCCGTTACCCAATCTGTAGCATCATTAATTCTTTTCTGCGTACCAACAAGTAAGATTCTCTCACTTGGTAAACGCATCGGCATGACAACTCTTTTTATGTAATGTATCACATTCTCGTCTGTTATAGACGGAAACTCCTGCAAAACGTCGTCCAAAATAATCATATGAACGTGAGGACCTTCTAATGCTTTACCAATACTTGCAGCGTGAACCCTACTTCCATTACTAAAATACTTAGCACCTTTACGCCAAGCTCCTACCTCATCACTACTTTTCTTTTTCATCATATTACGCAATCGCCAAGACCTACGACACAATTCCTCAAACTGTTCTAACTTATCCCAAGCCTGTTCCAATGTTGCTGAAATATATAACGCTCTAAAATTCTGATGTGTAAGCATATGATATGCCAAATTAGACAATGCCCAACTCGTTTTCAAGTGACCTCTTGCACATATTATTGCCGTATGAGTGCCAGAATTGAACGTTTTCTCCCATTCTGAGTGCATTTCACCTAGAGGAACGAACTCACCAGGCTCCTGTTCCATGTAATTTTCCAATGTTTCGTTAACAAACTCTCCCAAAGTCTGAGGAGTCTCTCGCATCATATTGTATGCCGAAGTTATGGCTTCATTCCTCGCCCGATTATCTAATTCAAACTCATCCATTCTTCTTTTCCATTGCCTTTGGGTTTAAAGAAACTTCTATCTCTTTAACATCTGCATCTTCTAATATCAATTCATCCGCTATCGAATATAATTTATCAGATTCAAATATTACCTTACCGTCTTTGATTATCCTAATCATAACTCTTGTAACCACCGCTCGCCATCAAAAGTGTAGATGTCAAAATGCTCTTTATACTCAAATCGTGGAATCATATAGCACTTTGCTACCTTTTCATCGCTGTCGTAGTGAGTTTCCCCCACTGTTTTGCTCGGAAACTTCTCTCGTAACAATAATTTCTGCAATTTCTGGGTTTCTATTAACCAAATTTGCTTATCTGACACGTTTACTAGGTAATAAACGAAGTATTTCGCCTTCGTAACGCCGATACCGCTGGATTTTCCACGACATTTGTACTCTATTGCCATGTTTCCTGACCCTCCTTTGCCCCAATCCTTCTCCCAAAGGTCTGTCTTTACCTCATAAGTTACTAAATCTAAGTTCTCATCCTCAAAAAGAAGGTCAAACGCATTAGTGTCATTATCCTTAATGTATTTTTGTCCTAATGTCGATTCGACAAAGAACCTAATAACCTGTTCACCCTTTTTACCGTCCTTCAAATCATCATCGAAGTTGTAATTCATAGCAGTAAATCCTTCGTAAACTTCTGATTAGCATTCACAACCCGTATCTCCAAAGGATACATGTGTTGTTTCTTCATTATAGAATCACTACCCTCAGTATTTACTACCTCGTAAACAATTCCCATGTCCGCATCTATTACATCCGCACGCAATCCACTCGGTTCAAACACCGCCTCTGTGTAAAATTCGTGGCCCCACTCCTTTAACTGCTTGCAAATCGCAAACTTCATGTCAATATGGGCCTTAGTTTCGTTCTTACTCCACCTCATTGCGTTTCTATTGCGATTACTGGTTCTCAATAACCTACTTACCTCGTTGCGCTTCTCCTGTACAGCATACCTATTCATCTATCTGGTTCCTGCAAGCCTTGCAATTTACCTCATGGTCCTTGTCGGTAGCTGTTACATTCATCAAACCCTCATTCGTATCCACATAACGCCCACATAAGGTCCAAAACGACCTGCCCATGTACTTGTGGATGATTTTATCCACGGTTACCCACCAAATCTCCCATTATAGGCGTGTAAACCATGTTCGTCTTGCACTTATAACAATCTTTCATAGGTCTGCCCTCCTTCTTCTCGCTGTAAATGAAATTGTTCGCATCCAAATGCCTGTGTTCCTCTTCCCATCTCTCTCCACATTGATAACATTCAAACCTCCACTTCATGACGAAGCCCACTCCATAAATTTAGCCTCTAACTCCTCTCGCATACGCTTGACCTCTGCCGTACTCTGATACATGCCATCATCATTCTGTACCTTCCTGCGCATCCGACTTATACTACTCTTATCTGGTGCAAACTTCAATAATAAATACAAGTCCGCCAAAAATTGCTCCTCATACAAACTGTGCTTCTTATCCGAAGGCATTGCACGATAATATTCCTTCAATATCATATAATATAACTCAATGTCACTATCTCTAGTGTGTGGATACTCCTTCAAGTACCTTATAGCTAACTTCTTTATCGTCTCTAAATTCTTAAACCACCCTTTCATTTTAACAACCCCAAACAACGCTGACAATTAACATGCTTCACATCTCGCCCCTTCATATTCTTGTACTCCTGATAAGTAGTCTCATGACCACACATACTCATGTTATGTACCATACTAGCCGCATGCTTCTTT
>Ga0208299_1002605_pt1 | contig 12017 bp, 11 predicted proteins | sample 15_taG_FD_184089 | JGI IMG/M metagenome (GOLD analysis project Ga0208299, IMG submission 184089) | Marine viral communities from the Subarctic Pacific Ocean - 15_ETSP_OMZ_AT15312 metaG (SPAdes) (version 2) | ecosystem: Environmental > Aquatic > Marine > Oceanic | place: Pacific Ocean | collected...
TGCCGACGCCTTTAACCGAGTTTGCTGATCTCTCAACGGCCTATACGTTTCCGCCGGGATACGAACGGGCCATTCGGAGCAATCTGGCCGTCGAATTGGCTCCCTTTTATGGGATACCCGTCTCGCCGGACCTCCGCAACCAAGCATCGAGTGCGATGCTACGCATTAAGCGTTCCAATGTGCGGATACGCGAGGTGCCGATTGATCGGTCACTCACGCGACGAAGCCGGACGATGACGAACAGCCAGTTTCGAGGAGGATTGTTCTAATGCCGTCGTATCCCGGCTTCTGTGGTCCGTCCTACACCTCACAAAGCCCACTGGCGCGTCCAGAGCGCTGTATGAATCTCTATCCCGAGCGTCTCGAAGTGGGAGATGGTCAACAAACCGTACTCTATCCTACTCCCGGAGTGGAATCGTTCTCTGAATCAACGTCTGGTCCGTGTCGAGGACTGTTTGCCCAGAACGGGCGTTGCTTTACGGTGATGTCGGACACTTTGTATGAGTTAAACTCCGCGGGAACCTTTACCAGCTTGGGAACAGTGGAAGGAGACGCCAATCCAGCCACCTTTGCCACGAATGGTGATGGAGGCGATGAACTGTTTGTGACATCAGGGAACAAGGGCTACATTTACAATCTCTCCACGGGTGTGTTTAGCAACCCGGTCAACGATGTCACGATGGGAGGGATGGTCGACGGTTATTTTGTCGCGCTAGACCAGTCTACCTCCACCTTCAAGATTTCTGATTTGCTCGATGGCACGACGTGGGACAGCACGCAGATTTTACAACGTAATTCTGCCCCAGATCCGTGGAAAGCGTTATTGGTGAAAAATCCAATTATTTTTCTCTTTGGGACCGAAACAACCGAGCCTATTTTTGATGCCGGTGGAGCGCCATTTCCTTTCCAGCCAGTCCCGAATTTAATTATTCCTTATGGCATTGCGGCGCCCTTTTCCGCGCATTCGATTGGAAATACGGTCCTCTGGTTAACCGAAACCAAGGACGGCGGTCGACAAGTAATAGGAATGCAGGGGTATGATGCACAGCGAGTAAGCACACACGCGGTGGAGTTTGCCTTATCGAACTATGAGAAGGTTGATGACGCCGTAGCCTTTACCTATCAGGATCAAGGACACGGCTTTTATGAATTAAACTTCCCCTCCGCCAATGCCACATGGGTCTACGACGTCAGCCTTGGATTATGGCACGAACGCGGACAGTGGAATAGCGACTCGATGGAATATGAAGTATGGGGACCCCAGTATCACGCCTATGTCTTTGACAAACATCTGGTAGGTGACCCCTGCAACGGGATCATTTATAACATGAGTATTGACGTGTTTACGGATGTTGATGGCAAGGGGTTACGAAGACAGCGTATTCCGCCTGCCTTACAAAGCGAGCAGAAGCGTCTGTTTTTGGATCACTTTCAGTTGCATCTGGATGTCGGAGTAGGGCTCGTTAGCGGACAGGGCGAAGACCCGCAAGTCATGCTTCAATTAAGCCGAGATGGAGGAATTACATGGGGATCAGAACGTTGGCGTAGTGCCGGTAAGATCGGGGAATATCTTCATCGCGCCCAGTGGTGGCGTCTGGGCAGTGGACGGAACTTACTGCCCTCGATTACGATGACCGATCCGGTACCATGGAGAATTTTAGATGCCTATATTCGCGTTGATGGCGGATCACACTAGTGTCCAAAACGGCGCCGATTCCGGCGGATTCTACCTTAGTCGATACGCGCATCGACATGCGCTCTGGACGTCCGGAGCAGACCGGTGTGGTCTCGAACGCATGGTACGAGTACTTTTTACAGGCACAGCAGCGACTCGACTCGAACTCGACCACTCTAACAGCGGTCTTCAATTCATTGACGAGTCAGGCTGCGTCGATAGCGACGACGTCGATTCCGTTACCCGTCCTTTCCTCTGGACTGTATCGCGTTTCGACTTATGCGAGAATTATGCAAGCGGCTTCCACGTCGAGTTCCCTGACCGTCACGTTGGGGTGGACGGATGGGACGGTGGCGTGCACTCATACCACCGACGCCCTGACTGGGAATACGACCGGGACGACACAGAGCGTGAGCCTAATGATACGGAGTGATAATTCAAAGCCAATCACGTATAGTACGACATACGCTTCGTCTGGAGGCACGGCGATGCAGTATCGACTGGATTTAGCCGTAGAGGAAGTCCCGACATAAGGACACTATTGTTATGGCACAAGATTTTTGGCAGGCATATACCACGTTAGGGCTGAATGGGTCCGGAGGTGGAGAATTTGGCGTTAGTACGACGGAAGATCTCGGGTTACCGGGTCTGACGATAGATCCAGCCACGACAAATCAGGGTGAAATTGGCCCCATCCTCAGGGCCTATCAAGAGCAAACAGGTAAAGGACTATTTGACCCCACGAACCGAGTCGGTACCGAACCTAAGGCTCAGGTTATACGTAGTGCTCTTGGGGCAATGTATGACGGATTGGGCCTAAAGCCGGGGATACGAGGGCAGGACAAACAGCCGGACCCTCCGGTCTTCCGGGATGAGGTCATAGCGTCACTTCCACCACAACCGGCAGCATTAGCCCCTGATCCGAGCGCGATAGAGTCATTCGCTGATCCTGCCTTACAAAGTCTGATCGAGTTAATCGCATCGGGTCGTGATCGTGATACGGAAGAACAAGCTATCGCGGCAGCACGTCCATTCTATGAAGCCCAATTAGCCGCGGCGGCACGTCGGGACCTACAATCTGACGCGCAACGCCAGTGGACCCTCGGTATAGACTTAGCCAACCAACGCGCCCATGGTGATCCTCGTCGCGCTTTGGCGTCCTTCGCGGCTTCCGAAGTGGCCAAGGCGGTGGGTATGCCCGATTACGAAGGCACATTAGGGAAGTATTCGGCGCCAGATATGCCGCCGATTCTTCAAGATCGTTTGTCAGGGAACCAAACTAGCCCGATCACGTCGCTCCTGCAAAATTCGGACACTATCCTAAACAATCCGAAGTATGCGAATAGCGATGAGCGAGCGGCAGCGCTCTTTGCAAGGAACGCTCCTCCGGAGAGAAAAGGATTCTGGGGGAATGTGGGTGGATTTCTAAAAGACGTGGCCCCGGTGGGCGCTATGATCGCGGGTTCTTATATTCCGGGGGGCAGTATGTGGGGCCAACTTGCACGAGCGGGGCTGAGTGCGGCTGCGTCTAAAGCGAGTGGGTTTCCGATCATGATTCCCGGTCGAGGCGCTGCGACTGCGGCCTCAGGTCCGGTAAGGTCGGTCACCCCATTTTTCCCGAAGGTGAATTTTTAATAGGTAGAGGTTAACGATATGCCAAGATCGTGGCAGAAAAGCGACTGGGAAAATAACTGGAGTAATTCGTTTAAGAATAGGCCCTTCTCCACCGAGATTGAAGACCACTTATCGAATACTGAACTCGATAACCTGTTTCGTGAACGGCCAAATATGTATGGAGAAAACCCGGCCTTTCGTACGACTGATCCGCCACGGGACATGAGTGCCAACTTACTGTTTACACCTCCCCCGAATCCGGGAAACACTTACGTCGGACATAAGTATCCTTCGACTGGACAAGTGCCACCGGATGATCCACCACCGGATGATCCACCACCGGATGATCCACCACCGGTCGCCCAGACGCCGCCACCGTGGGCGTGGGAAGCCTATGGCGGATCATTTAATCGTCCCACCCCGCAGGATCTTCCGGGCATTCCAGAATATACCGCACCGGGACGTCCCGATCTGCCAGAGTTTTCGTATGACAAGTATCAACCCATTGACCCGTTTCAAGCTCCCTCGCTAGAGGACGCTCGACGCGATCCGGGATTTGAGTTTGCGTTTCAGGAAGGGCAACGGGCGTTGGAACAGTCTGCAGCGGCGAAGGGTATGTTGCGTTCTGGGCAGACATGGAAAGACTTGCAGAAGTATGGACGAGGCATGGCCGACTTGGGTTACCAGAACGTCTATGACCGTCGTCTCGGAGAATGGGATCGGCGTGCTGAATACAATCTGCTGGATTATAAGCAGGGCTATGACGTTGCCAAGGACATCTATGATGCAAACCGTCTGAATGTGGTGGATGCCTATGATTGGGAACGACAGGCGGCACTCGATGAGTTTGATCCGTTACTACAGACATATCCGACCCGCTATCTGACCGCGCAGCGACAAAATGAACTTGCGTATGAGCGTGCACGACAGGAGTATCTCGATGACGTCAATGAGTACGAACGGAATCGGAATCGTCACTATAATATTCTGACTGGACTTTTGTAAGAGACACTATGGCTTTTCAAACACCCTTAACGCCGAGCACCCCGCAATTAACGCCGCCGAACCTGACGGACCTGTTGACTAACCGGGCTGGTTTTGAAGAACGGGCCATCAGGGCGCCTCGTCAACCGCGCACGGATTTTTTAAAGGGCCTTGCAACACGGGTCGGAGAGATCAAACCGATCACGCAGTTGCTGGGTTTTCCACGTACGCGACCACAACGCGAAGCGGAATTTGCGCTGACACAGGACAAGGCCATTGCCGACATAGAAGGGGTACGGGCAGAAGCAGAAAGGGCTGGCGCACAGCAGGGTTTGTTTGAAACACAAACTAGAGGACTCGTCGGACAGCTTGAGGGGATGGAGGCGGCCACACAGTCGATCCGGCAGAATCCGGACACGTGGCACCCAGCCGATTTTACCGGTCTCAGCAAGGAAGATACCGACGCCCTACAAAACCTCCATGCTTCGAGAGTGGGTGACGCCACCAATCAAGTGAGCGCATTGACGTCACGTCTGATTCGCGGAAATCTGACCCCGGAGCAGTTTCAAAACACATGGAATGACCTGAAAAGTCCGCTTCTACGAGCCGGAATAATTCCACCCGAAATGCTTACTCGCTGGAACGAGAAGGTGGCGGCAGACCCCTCGATCTTGGATACGCTTCCATTCAAGGAGTCACTGAAACAGGTGCGGACAGTGCATAATCCTAGGCAAGAAGGATACACACTGAATGGAGATGCGTACGACCGCTACGGCAATATGGTCACCAAGGGTGCGCGGGACTTAACATTCTACGGGACTGGAGGCATGGTCTATGCGATGGACCCAGAAACCGGAAGGCTCATTGCCTCGTATGGCGCTCCCACCGGCAGTGGCAATACCCAGTTAAGCAGTACACAAATTGCTGACATGAACGATATTGATGACGGACTGTCCACGCTCGACACACTGGAATACGAACTGTTCGGTTCTGTTGCCGGCGCTCCAGCCCGACTGGGCGCAAGCGATGTCGATGAGGGCCTTGAAGTAGATCAAGGAGTATTTGATCCGAATATTAACGCATTCACGAAAGGCTTCTATTCAGCGGGTGGCGCCTCGATTATGGGCAGGTTCGGGCATGGAGGGGCGCAAAAGTTTCAGAAAAAGGCCGCCATTCTTAGACTCGCCAAGCAGGTCATTGGAAAAGGTCTGGAAGGTGGCGTCCTACGGAAAGAAGACGAAGAAAAATACAAATTTATTCTGCCGACTGAAACCGACCCCAAAAGCGTTGTGCAAAGTAAGCTTCGGATGTTACGACTGGTGCTCAATGCCAAACGGTTTACGCATCTTCAAAACTATTCGGCTGCCGGCAAGGATGTTGCCGGGTTTCTCGAACAAAGAACCCGTGTCGGATTGTTGCCGGTTCTCGTTGTGCCTAATGATTGGGACCCAACAAAGGAAGGTGGGGTTCAACCCAGCACCCATTTTATGACGCCACAGGATGCCAAAGAACTCGTCGAGAATCCCCCCGACCACCTCAGGAACTTTAGTTTCAAGGTCGGGACCGGCATGGATCAGGTAGGCTACATGGAGGGCGGCATTGACACAGGAATGAGGGATATGCAGGAACTGGTCGTCGCGCAGGGAATCATGCGTCAAATGGATGCGGCGGCGAGACAGATTAGCGTAGAGGGCGGCGGCTACAATCAGGGATGGTTCCCACGTCGGCAGGCAGCCGCGCAACAATACTATGGTCAGGGGCCGAATCCGGGGATGTATACACCAGAGGGTATCCTGAATCCGGATGCAGGTGGTCCGACTCTCGGCCAGAGGGCCAATCAGGCACGGTTGAATTTGCCCTCGTATATGCAGGGGATGACGCCTTATACAGAAGCGTGGGGACGTCCGGTAAATGAATGGTCTCCAGAATATTGGGCGAACAAAGACGAGAATGACGCTCTCTTGAGAGACATGGAGTCGTTAGAAGATCGACTTGGAATCCGTGGAGCGGGGGGAGGATAACGATGGCACAACCACGACCAGAATTGCTCCGCTCTCGGGTGCTCAATGATCTACGAGAACTCAACCCCGAGATGGGGAACCTGAGTGATGACGATCTCTGGCAGGTGTTAATTCAGCAACAGCCAAACCTCGAAGGGATGGTATACGATGATCGCCCGGAGAGTCAGGCGTGGACACCCGTTGGGCAAGGTTCACCCGTTAGTCCTCCTATCCCTACCCCGTCTAGGCCTCAACTAGATCCCCAACGTCTCCAAGAGTTAACGAGTGAACATTATAGACAGGGACCGTTCGGAGGGGGATTGGACCCGCAGCTTCCGATCATCTCTTCAGAGGACGACACGCTGTTACAGACAGCCGATCCAGAGCAGATTGCCGAAACCTTGAACAGTATGGGACCTGAACTGGCCAAGACCGAGGACGCGCAGGAAGCCGCTCGGGTTCTTCAAGCCATGATGGGCGTGGGTGGGTTTGCCAAAGGCTTTGGATCTAAGGTGCTCGAAATGGGGCTGCACGGCGGCGATGCACTCAGAAAGCTGCTCGGGGCTAGCGAGGAATATCGTCCCCTGCAACAACGGCGAGCCATGATAGAGCAGAATCCGGAAATGGCGGCCAGTGATCCTCTTTACGGAACAAATTCATGGGGCATTGCGGGGGTGCATTTTCCCTTTGATTGGGAACACCCGTTGACTGCGACTCTTATCCGTTTTCCGTACTCGGATGCTAAGGTGGGTCAGTTTGAAGAAGGACAAATCATCCCTCAGACACCGGAACAGTGGGGACGGGGAGCCGCGACGATGTCTGCCTACATGCGGAACCCAGTCAAGGCGCTCAAGGGTCTGCCGGGAACGAAGGCCGTCACCGCGGGGGTCGGAAAAGTGCAACAGACCGTGGGACCGGGATCAAAGTTAGCAGAACGTCTGGGTTACGGAGATCCCTATAGTGCCGGTGTCATAGAAAAGACGCTTAGACGCATGTGGCCGTTGGCGTATGGGGCGGCTGACATGACCGCCCGTGAAGCGTTGGTCAGTGGAACCGACAAGGATACCTTAAAATTTGCCGCTCTTATGGGGGCCGCTGCACATCCGATGGGGAAGGTGTTTAGCACGCTAGGCAAGGGCATTTTTACCGCCTTCCCGGAACGACTCATGACGCGAGCCATTAAGGTCATGGCCGAGGATTTGAAAAAAAGCGTCTTTGAAAAAAATGCACTGATGGCCGCGGCACGCCGAGCAAAGGACGCGGGAAAAGGAATAGACGAGACCGCTGGAGGACGACGTATTACGGGAGGTAAGCTGTTAGGGCAAGACAAGCATAGTATGTTTTCCATTCAACTGATTCGGAAAGCCATCATTGAAGGAGTGCGGGGAAGTCGCGCCCAGATGGCTCGCTATGTGCGAACAAAAATTGATGATGATATTGAAAAGAATCTGATCTGGCGCATCATTCGGGGCAAGCAAAAAGGAGTCAATCTTAGTGTGCCTCCCGCCGCGGCGCCGGGTGCCGCCTACCAAAAAGTTGGTCCCGATAAAAATACCGTCCTACAGCTATTAGATGACCTTGCGACTGATATGGATGCCATTGTCTATCCCGAAGCACGTATGGTAAACGGAAAAATGACCGACAAGTATCTGACCCCGATTGCTGCACAAATGAAGCAGTTAATTCGTGATATTCAGGAAGGGGTCTTACGCACTCGCCTACAGCCGGGACAAAAATTAAAACCCAATCAGTCGATCTTTCGCTCGCCGGAGGATGGTATCGAGTATGTGTTGACTAAAACCAAGAAGGGATTAGGGGGGGCTCCAAAAGGACCATATATGCACCCCTACCATGTGATGGAGGCCAAACGGTTTCTTGATTTTGCTCGCAACTCCGCTGCCGTGAGACCGGGTTCCAGACTAGAGGGAATGCGAGATCAGGTGACTCACGCGGCGGATTATCTTCGCCATCACCTGCACAACTTGGACGATCCGGCAGTCAGTAAGCTGCTTGATGACGAAGCCGCGATGCTGGGGATCTGGGACAGCTTCTTCCCGGAATGGACCGCACAGGTGAATACAAAAATTCTAGGCCCGTTTGACTACATGATGGGCGCCGGGGGCCTCGCGTCCGGTCATGCCTTGGCCGGAGTCTCTGCCATGGGTCTCATGCGCGGGTTTCAACAGCCCATTTTCACGACGAGTCTTGCCGTTGGGTTGGATCGACTGGGCAAGGGTGCTATCCGTAGAGAGGGGCCACGGAAACTACTTAGACCTTCGACATGGTTTAATCCTAAGGGAGCACGCGACCCCGGGATGGCAGGAAGGCCGCTGATTGATCCGACAACGGGAGAGGCTGTACGTAGAATGACGAGCCCATTCCAGATACCCGCCGGGGCGGCGCTCCGGGCGACTCGGGCGCCATTTACGATGGTCGGAGGAGAACAACAGCAGCGAGGATCACTTGATGATACAGAGTGGGTTGATCAGCAGCTACGAAAACAGCGCTCTACGGGTCGATCAGACCTAACCGAAGAACAGATGAATGAGCTTAACCGAAGATCGAGGGAACGTATGAATCAACCTCAAGGGGGACAATAAATGGCCACCGGTACCGTAATGCCCGTTCCCCAGATTCAATTTCTGGACAACGACGGGAACCCTCTTTCAGGCGGCAAGCTGTATACATATGTCGCCGGATCGACCACCAATCTTGCTACCTATAGCGATGCGGCGCTTTCGGTGCCGAACGCGAATCCGGTAATCTTGGACGCCGGCGGTCGCGCCACCGTCTATCTCGATCCCAAAGCCTACAAGTTTAGAGTGGACAATTCGTCTGACGTCACGGTCTACACGCAGGACAATATTTTGGCCTTGCAGGGCGAGGAAGGCGCGTCACTTGAAGTCGCCGGGACCGCTGGTGAAGCGCTCTCGGCTAATAACTTTGTCTATCTCAGTGACGGGTCCGGGTCACTGACCGCAGGCCGCTGGTATAAGACCGACTCGGATAAGGACTATGCGAACACCGATGCGGTGTTGGGTGTCGTGGCGGCAGGGATTTCCATCGGTGAGGAAGGCCCGATTCGGATTGGCGGCAAGCTGGCTGGGTTTTCTGGTCTAACGACCGGCAAACCTCAGTATCTCAGCGGTACCGCCGGAGGACGCACCGAAACAGCCCCAACCAATCAACGCTATGTGGGTCGGGCGACCAGTAGTGCGGAAATTGTGCTGGACTTCAGTCCGTCGCGTGTGGCGCTGGTGCAACCGCAGGTCTGTGGAGGACGGTTAACCCTGACCAGTGGCGATCCGGTGCCGTATGCGGATCAATCAAGCAAGACGACGATCTACTTTACGCCCTACAATGGTAATCGGATGGCGCTCTACGACGACAGCCGGTGGGTGGTGCGTGAGTTTGCGGAACTCTCACATAGTTTGTCGGGATTGACGGCGGATAAGAACTATGACGTGTTTGCCTACAACAATGACGGAGTGGTCACGATCGATACGATTGAATCTGGTGATGCGTGGACCAACAATACCACGCGCTCTACCGACTTAGTGCTTCAGAACGGGGTCTATGTCAAAACCGGCGCGACCTCCCGTCGTTACCTTGGAACATTCCGAACCACCTCAAGCACTGGAGAAACCCAAGACACGAAAGCCTCGCGTCTTGTCTGGAACGCCTACAACCGCGTCGAACGGCACATGTATTATCTGCCGAGCGCGGATAGCTGGTCGGGGGCAGGTGCAACGATTCGGCAAGCGAACAATACGGCGGCCAACAAGATTGAGTCTGTCGTTGGATTAAGCGGTACTGGTATTACGGTATACAATGCCGTCATGTGTGCCTGTGACGCCGCCGCCGTCAATACCTACATGGCGGTGGGGATTGGTGAGAGCAGTACTACGGCCAATGCGACAGGCACGGTCGTCATGGCGGCGACTCCGGTCGTGGCTGATTATACGTTTACCTCGTCCGCCTATCTCAGCAAGGATCAACCGGATGGCTATCACTACTATGCGATGCTGGAATCGAATACGGCGGCGGGTACGACAACATGGTTTGGGGATAATGGTGCGCCTTTGGCGAGACAAAGCGGTATTTCCGCGATGGTTTGGATGTAACGATGATAGCAGCACAACTGATTGCAGCACTGGAACGGATTGGCATTCCTGTCGTGGGGGTAAGTATTGGCAAACTCGATGACCGGAGTACATGGCGTGTCGATTATGATCACCCCACTCGCGCGCAACAGTTAGCGGGTGAGGAGTTGCTGGCAAGTTTTAATCCCGATAACGACGAAGACTATCTGGAAGAACGGGCCGAATCGGAAGCCACGGCGTTCCTCAAGAAGTCCTCTACGCAGTCCTTTCTCGTTGTGATGGCAGGATTTTTCGATGCACAGGTAGTGGATGTGCAGGAGGACTTGAAGGCCGCGTATAAGCAGGCGTATAAAGACGAGCATTCGCTTCCATGATTGGGGCGTTTAAACGCAAGGCCGTGACATGGTTTCTCGGCAAAAAACTCGGAGGCTTCCTAGAGAAGACGGACATGCCAGCGACCAAGCGCAAAGCGCTGGTCACGACCATTCAGAAAGCAGTCTCAAATATCATGCAGAATAAACCAACACTCAAGAACGAACCGGTCATGTATGGCGGGGCCATTACGGTGGCGGTCGCATTAGCAGGAGCCTTTGGGCTAGAATTAACGGTGGAGCAGTTGTCGATTACCCTGTCTACGGTCATTGCCGTGGTCAGTTTTGTCCAACGTCAGTTTGTCAGCCCTGCAAAGGAGAAGTAACATGACTGGATTCCTTCAGAAAGCGATGTCGCTGGTTCCTTATATTATCGACGCAGTGGGATGGGTCGAAAAGTTCATCAAGGGGAAGGGCAAGGTTAAGCAGGATTCGGCAGTCAGCCTCGTCCTCTCAATGCTAGATATTTCACGTGAAGTTTCACAGAAGCAACTTCTCGAAAACAAATCCGTCGAGGACTGTGCGAGAAAAGTGATAGATGCGGTGGTTGCACTGGAAAACGCCATTAAGGAGTTCGAGCGTAATCAGGAGACTGCTTTCCATTCGTGATTCGTCATGTCTACGGAAATCCAACAACTCATGGCACGGATGGACCGCCATGATGCGAAACTGGATCAGTTATCAAGTTCTGTTAACCGCCTGAGCGCGAAGGTCGCCGTCCTAGCCGACCGAGATGATCGTGCGATGGAATCCAAAAACACGCTGTTGCGCTATGCAGCTATTATTGGGGGATTGGTAAGCGCGGTGGTCAGTGCCTTAGTCACCAGCTTCCGGGAGGGATCGTGAATGTTGATACGATACTGGCCGACATCCTGCAACGTGAGGGATGGCCTGCTTACACGGAGGATGCGAGAGATCGCGGCGGTCCCACAAAGGGTGGGATTACGATGCGAACCTTCGAGGCATGGAAGGGGCGTCGATGCACCCGTAAGGAGTTACAAACCTTAAGTGAAGATGAGGCGCTTCGGATTCTCAAGCGCCGCTATGTCGACGCAAACGGGATCAATCGTCTGGACCGCCTCCCTATCCAAGGGCAACTGGTGGACAATGCAGTCCTCTCTGGTCCCTATATTGCGATTCAGGACCTCCAGAAAGCCTTGGGAACAGTTACAGTGGACGGTATCTGTGGCCCCGAAACGACCCGCGCCTGTGTGGACGCAGCAGATGATTTGCCAGTCCGACTGGCGGTCATTCGAGCGTTGCGCCTAGC
>Ga0208299_1002606_pt1 | contig 12014 bp, 13 predicted proteins | sample 15_taG_FD_184089 | JGI IMG/M metagenome (GOLD analysis project Ga0208299, IMG submission 184089) | Marine viral communities from the Subarctic Pacific Ocean - 15_ETSP_OMZ_AT15312 metaG (SPAdes) (version 2) | ecosystem: Environmental > Aquatic > Marine > Oceanic | place: Pacific Ocean | collected...
AAGAATATTTAGCATCTGCCCAAGTTTTACCAAACTCTGCATCCACCACAATAGGTACTGAAAGCGGCAAGCACTGTTCCATTATTTCTATACATTGATCCGCTTGCTTTTTGGTTTCAAAACTAAAATCAAGTTCATCGTGCATTTGATGTAATGGTACAATACCTTCTTGCCAGAGGTTACGCATGGCTAACTTGGTCATATCTGCGGCAGAACCTTGGATTAATCTATTTAAAGCCTTATGTGTAAATGCTCTACGCACTTGTCCACCCCATTTATCCAGGGCAGCAGCTCGGCCTTCAACAGGCATATCCCAGCTTCCATTAGCTGGTTCCCACATATTAAAGCGACATAAGCGGCCACCAATAGTACGGATATACCCCCGTTCTTGGGCAAGGTTTGAACAGGTAGAAGTCAACCCTTTAATAAAGGGAACTTTGGTATGGTACTGCGCGATAATTTGTAATCCTTCTTCTCCTGCTATTTCCCTAATTGCACCTTTTTTATCGGTTATTTTTTCAGTTGGTAATCCTAAGCTAGTGCATAGTTTGACTTGACCCATACCATAGGCTAGTCCCAAGTTAATTGTCTTAGCGTGTTTCCGTGAAATGTTTGCTAGGTCTGCTACCATTTGGTGGTAGTCCATATTCTTATCTGTATTATAGTTTTCTACAGCTTCTGCAGCTCCTGGTTGATTAGTTTTATGAGCATAGTGGACAGTAAGCCGTGGCTCCTGGCTACTGTAATCTAAAGACCCCCATAGCTGACCCTCTTCTGGTAAAAACAATTTTCTTACCATTGGCCCAAACTCTGGATCTCGGGCACTTGCCTGTTGTAGATTTGGACGACTACAGCTAAATCGCCCAGAAACCGCACCCCCCTTATCACTTTTTAATGGGTGCAGTTCTGCATGTATCCTACCGTTATGGATGGAATTTAAAATCATTCCATCCATGAACGTACTTATTGTTTTATCTGTTTTTCGAATCCTAAGTATTATATTTGTTATTTCGTGTGGGTGGGATTCGAGGAACTCCTTGGTGAAACTCGGGGCGGCTGTTTTTTGTGTTCTTGGGTATTCTAAGTTATGGGCATCAAAAGCTTTCGCTATACTAGCAGAAGCCCATACATCTACCTTAACATTAAATTTTCTATATAGCTCCTTTTCCAATTGAATTTTTTGTTTTTTCAACACCTGTTTAGTCTGTTGGGTTTTATCTAAATCTATGCGAATACCCCGTGCTCGCATTTCTATTAACAGGGGCAGTAGGGACATTTCTAGTTCCATGATTTCATTTAAATCATCTTTAACTAACCTACCCTTTTCCAGTTCCCATAATTTTAGAGTTACAAGTGTATCTTGTTCAGCATAAGGACCAACAAACTTGGGCGGTAATTTCCACATTTCTTTCTTAATGTTTTTAAGCCCGTAAGCGGCTCCAGCTTCCTTTAGTAGCGATTCATCTTTACCTATGTTCAACCAAGATTTCCCAACATTATCTAGACTGTAGCTTTTTCTATTTTCATCTAATAGTGCAGCTCCACTCATTGTATCAAATAGTGGTCCTCCTATTTCTGTTATCTGCTCTGTACGAAGCCAGCCGATATCATACATTGCGTTATGAAAGACTTTTGTAATTTTGGACTTTCCTAATTTTTGTAGGTATGATCTAACTAATGCTTTGTCTAAATTTTGCCCTGTTTGATGACCTATGGGTAAGTAATGTGATTCAAAGTCTTTACCCTTTTTAAAGCACAGGGCTATTCCCGCTACGTGACCTCCAGCCCAAGGCCAGCCAGGACCACTGTTTTCTAAATCCTTATCACATGTTTCTAGGTCTATGGCTATGGCTTCAGCGTTTTCAAAATCAGGTAAAACTTCCGGTGTTGTCCAGTTTGCTTCTGGTTCAAAGAGGGGTATCTGCATTACTTTCTCATTTCTTTACGTTTAAGAACTAATTCATAACCAAGTGCTTCAGCCCAAATAGCTGCTTCTTGGATAGACACTTTATTACGGTACCATCTGTCTATAACCCTAGAATCACAGTATGTCAACAGGTGTAGTTCCCGTTTGGTTAGATTAAAGATTTTAGTGGCACTTTTTAATGCCTCTATAATTAAGTCCCCGCGCATTAGTCTTGGTTCACATAACCATGAGCTAATGGGTCACTACCTTCTAAATCAAAGCAGCGTTGATTTTTATCCAATTCAGATTTTTCTTGTAGCTCAATGTATTTTTCTAAAAAGTGCGCTGCTTTCTTTAGATCTTCTATACCGTTTTTGTGTTTCCATCTAGCGATGTATTTAGTTATCTGCCCTTGGAAATAATCTAACTCATTACTGGACACCCAATCCCAATGTTGGATCTTATTCCGGTAATGTGCGCCTCCTACTTGACGACTGTTGGCGTTTGACATTTATAACTCCTTTCTTTCTACATCCTATTTCTTCTATCTTTAAACCAGAACCTACAACTTCTGCATGAATAAAGGGTAAGGTTTCATTACACTGTGTTAGGCTTTCAAAGTTTTCTATCCAGTTCATGTTGGCACAATGGCTGGTGAAACAAGCTATAAGAAACGCATACCAAACCATACCTACCTTCCTTTCTCTATTAAATAGTCACACATGGCATCAGCCTTTGAACACGTATAACGAAAGTGTAAAAAATGTTCAGCCCCTATCATTAGAATCTTACTAAATTTCTTATTACCTAATTTTATCTCATCTAAGCAATACCACATTAATTCTAAGATGTCTGCCATCTTTAATCGTGTTTGCTCTTTTTCGGTAAGCTCTTCAAATAAGCTAAATTGTTCTTGGATTCTTTGTTCAATATTATGACAGGCGAGTGCGAATTCCCTGTCTTCCCACTTAATCGGCGCAGGAATGTCTCCAGTATGCAGCTCAGCGATATCATGCCAAAGAGCGGCACGAATAAGGTTATTAGAACAATCAGGCCAAAGATCCAGCACAATGCTTGCGACACCCCAGCTATGAGCTGCCACAGTTTGTTCTTTGACATTAGTTATCGTATGCCATCTTTTGACGGCTCCGCCTTCTCTTAGCATTTTTTGACGCATGTCTTTCTGCCCTTCTTAGTATCCATTCTTTACAAGATTGTTTCCAATCAGAGTTGACCATATCTTCAGCAAGGATACGTAGTGCTGATTTATAGTCTTTATGTTTATAACAGCCCCATATCTTAACCATAGGAATAGCTATTTCCATAAAGAACGGTTCTTTAGAAAACCCAATTGTTTCAAATCTATAATTAGCTTTATATTTTATTTTATGGAATAAACGGGTATCTGCCATAAACAGATCTAATGTTTCATTCCATACCGTTGGGTTATCTATCATAGAATGTGGAGAAGGGATAATACCCATTTGATATGGGTCCATAGGGTGTGGATCAGGCGTACCCACTTTATTTAAAACTTCTATGTAAGCATGAAAATCATTACTCACTTGAGTATAAACCCCCATTTCTATCCCAATGGCACTAGCTATGTACTCTTGCAACATACTCATATGCACAGCGTTAGCACCGTAAGCTCCCCATACTGCATCGTTGCTACGGTTAAATACCGTCATGGTTAACTTATGGTCACGTACTCTAAATGCGATATTTAAATTGCAGGGAAAATCTTTACCTTCTGCATTAAAGTCTGCATAAGGATCCCACATACTTATAACGGCTCGCCGTGTATTAGGGTCTTTACGCAGCATACTTATCAGTTCAGATAACTGGTCTCGGTTAAATTGATGCCGCCATCGGTAACCATAAGCAGCGTTAAATATGACACCGTCATCGCTAAACTGACCAAACGTACTGTTATAGTGGCTAATCCATTCTACGTCATTATGCCCCGCCAACATCCACAACCCTTCCATTAAATGGAAAAATGGGTTTGCATCACGTTGTTCATTAAACAAAACACGTTCTTGTGGATGCGTATAAACTGTAGATACCGGCGTAGGGAAAACTTTAACTTGTCCCACACGGCTATCTTCAATGTTACCAGCGGCGTCTAGTGCATTAAGGCCGATAGTATAGGCTTCGTTTACATTACGACTGTGTATGACTTTCATACGCTTTTTTCCACGCTATTCTTACATCTGTTCTAATGCCGCCACCCCAACTCGTCTTAGTTTGTTTTTCAACTACCTTAACAAATTCAGGGTGTAGGTTAGCTAATTCACGGCTACACCTATCCATCATTTCTGGGTCACGGTAAACGCTGCACCCTCCAGTGTTGTTACTTCCTGGTTGATTATGTGCGAAGCTGTACAGCACTGCATTTTTATGTCCTTTGCGTAATAACTGCAAAGTCATATCAAAATCTTGTTTAGTATCTATACGATCAAACCGTGCGCCAGTTTTTAATACTTCTGGTTTGTTGTAACCGAGCAAGCGCATCATACGTGTATTTTCTTTTAGGTTTGACTGTACACGGTTATTACCTTCACGTGCGCTTATGCCCACATGGATGTAGGTCTCTAGCAAATACTCAAGTTCTGTAAACATCGTCTCTACGTTTTCTATGTCAGCTTTATAGAGTTTAGTTCCTGTATATGGTCTACGGTGTGCAAAAGTTAAATCGTCGTCCATCATTACAAACTTATCAGTTTCAGCATTTTCCAATATCCACTGACGTGTTGGACTTAACCTGTCTATATCCCCAGGAAGAACTACTACATTAGGTAATTTTAAATAGCGGTCTTTTTCTGCATCTTGCACTACTAGGCGAGTTCGCTTAACCAAGTCAGATGAAAAACTTTTAAGTGTTATCTGCTTATCGGGTCTGCCAGCCGTGTGTATATAAATTAACATTACGTTCTCCTATATAGCCCAAGGCCGTGACGGTTTTTATCTTCTAAATAAGGGGCTTCTATCGCCTTAAAGTTTTGATTAAGTAAATAGTTATGCAGTTCGGCACATTTTTCTTTTAAAGCTTTGCGCTTGAAATGATACTCAACCATTATCTCTTTAACGTATTTAGGCATTCGTATTTCTAATAATGAGTATTCACCACCTTCTACATCCATTTTAATTACAGAAGGTTTAATACGTTTAAGTTCATCTTCAAAATTACAAGAACCAACTTGAATTTTTTCACGCCCACGTATTTCTAATGTACTGGCACTTTCCATTGAATGTCCTCGACGACCACCCCTGTATAAATCTACGGTTTGGTCATTACCCGCTATCACAGCTTTATTATAAGTTGTGATACGTTCATAGTCCATACCCTGTGTGTTCTTTTGAAGCAGCGGTATGTTTTTTGGTTCGGGTTCATATGTATACACATGCTTGGCACCTGAATCTAAGGCGAATCTACAGAATGCGCCAAAACAACCACCTAAATCCATAACTACTTTATCCTGCAATTGCATCTTCTTATAGTCTCTGTAAACTTCTTTAACGCAGGATTTATCTGTGGAACCGATTCGTAAATACAGTCCGTATTCAGAACTGTATTCCAGTTCAAAATCTTTTTCATATGCGGGTACTACCGTAGTCACTGGTCTAATCTCCTTGGATCATAATTAGTATACGGTATCAAATTAACAGGGTGAATCATATGGGGGTAACTGCCGCCGCCATAATCGCACACACCACACACAGGTAAGTTACGATCTTTATTTTGGAGTCTTTCACGTATTTTGTGGAATTCCATATGGTTCCACATTTCCAGTAAAGAATGTGTTTTCAAGTTTCCAAAATTGGTTTCACCTTCATAATCATTACAGCACAGTATGGCTTGGCCGTCCCAATTGATATTCAACATGCGCCAAGGGCGAGTACACATTTTTTGGAGGGGTTGTGCTATAGGCGCTTGAAACCAAGGTATGTTTCCTGCGCGGTTATTAATCGTAAAGCCTCCTTCAAATTTATCATCAAATTTTCTAAGCACTTGACAAATTTTTTGTCCCGGCTTTGCGTAAGTGTAAACAGAACTATCTTGGTCATACCCTAATTCGTCTACCCATTTTTTAAGTTGTTGGTAGCGTTTTTCATTAGAATAAATATTAATTTGAATTTGACGACACCCTGCATTAAAGAACTTAGCTAAATCTTCTGGTCGTTTTAGGTAGTCTGCATTCGTAGCAAACATGGTACAAACTTTAGGAAGCTTTTCTGTAAACATACTAATAAATTGTTCCAGCCCTTTATGCCTTAAAGGCTCGTTATAGATATTAAGGGAAACACGCTTTTTAAACTTGAGTTCAATAAGCTGGTCTATAACGTCAGAAATGATTTCTTCGGTCATTTGTTGACTTGGTCTTGTGCTTTTAGCCTGTGGGCAAAAGTCACACACCCGATTACATTTCGCATTAATTTCTAGGGCTAGTGTATTAAATAAAGGAAGTTGCGTAGTATGTACCCTGACTTCACTTAACATGATATTTACTCCTTGGCCTACCTTCATTATTTTTCACACGTTCGTATTTATCAAATTCACATAACTGAAACTGTATGTCATGCAGTTCTAGTTGGACAAAATTTTTCGGCCAGTAGTCTGTTCTAGCTGCAAACAGTTCCAACATAATCTGTAAACCTTTTTCAGGTTTCAGTGGAGAATTAAAAGGTTTTTCAAGTACTCTATTAAGTCCGCGTTTCGCTCCAGGGCCAATAGGACACCAAGTGTTGCGATCAATACAATCCACAAACATAGTGGTATGTAAAGCATCTTGTAATACCTCCTTGGTCATAAAGCCCGTGCCGCCAAAGCCTTTTAGCTTCATCATTCGTTTTGCTACAGCTTCCCAGCTTTGTGTATCACTAGCAATTTTTACTAGGTCGGGTAATTTATACCAAAGCGGTGTTAAGAATTCATCTATTACTACATCTTGCTTGGGCGCTTTAATACCCTGATTAGTTATTACATAAGCACCAGTGAAAACTTTTTGATTATTTTCCAAACGGCTTTTAGCTATATCCCTAATAATTTCTTTATGTTCAGTCCAAAGTTCGGTCCAACCGCCAATTGCCTCTGAAAACTCTACGGTACCAAAGTACCGAAACAACGCGCAGTTAAACAGTAGATATTCTTTCGGTTTATTGTGGTTTGGATCTAATACATTTTTCCAAAACCACTTTGTCGTACGGTCATGCGCCCGTTTAACATTAGTGAATTTATAGGTTTGTAGAATTGGATCATCTGTCCATGGCCACGGCATATCGTTTTCTTTACGAAGACGAATACGCTCTCTCTTGTCCATAAATTTATAAAATCTTTCTGTTTGCATAATTCTTCCTTACTAACCTTCTAAAGTGTATTTTAGCATATAAGCTAATATTGCGACTACATATTATTATAGTTCAGAAAAAGTAAATTTAGTTCTAGGCATAATCACATGTAAGTTTTCTTTTGTTCTTGTTACTCCTACATAAAAAACCCTACGTTCATTGTCTGGTTGTTTTTGCATATCTTTATAAGTTCGGTTTGCTATGTCACTAAATAAGATCACATTATCTGCTTCGCCACCTTTCGCACTATGTATGGTGCTTAATCGTATACGAGGCGTCTTAGTTAATTTTTCACCCCGGCGTAAAGCAGCAATTAGATAAGATCGTTCAACTAGCGCCATTCGTTCAAAAGCATCATGCCATATGTCATTCCTTGACACCCCCCAATCTCTTTGTAAGTCTTGTAAGTTATACGATCCTGTTTCTGGTAATGCGGGGGTTGATCGTTTTAAAAACTTAAGACATTTTTTAACAGACAATGCCTCTAGTACTTCACCGTTTCTAAGCTTTTCCCAATTCTGTATCGCTGCCAGTGAATTCTCTTTTACAGACCTGCGGTCATTTCGTTCATATATTAACCCTTCGCGTCGGCATTGTTCTTCTACCTTATCAATTAAATAACCATTTCTACCTAATACTAACCATGTTCCGTTTGTCATATCAATGCTATCGGTTGTGGTGTGATAAGTAACAGCACCCGCCTGTTCTTTACTTTTCCAAAGTTTTGGTCTTCGTATAGCTACTCTATTAATAATAGCAGTTGCCGTATTATGAATATTTTTTGGTATGCGGTAAGATTTATTTAGTACCCGCACTGTTCCTTCTAACTGCACAAAATACGCTAAATCTGCTCCTGCCCATTGAAAAATAGCTTGGTCATCGTCGCCAGCTATAACAACTCTTTCGGCCTTTTCTGCTAACTTATGTACCATTTTCCACTGGAGCTTACTTAGATCCTGGGCTTCATCTACAACCAGTAATTCTAATTCAGGTGCATAACCCTGATCAATATATATTTCCAGCATGTCTGTATAATCAAACAACCCCCGGCTGTCCTTAAATTTCTTTAATCCTTTATGAACTCTTTCCAATTCATACCAACCTAGGTCTTCTGTGTTTTCACGCCACTGTTCTTGTAATGGAACACAGCGTAATCTAGATAACCCAGACAAAAATAGCGCTCTGTCTCCCGGTAAAGAATTAGAGACTGTACCTTCGTTTGAAGCAATACTGCCTCTTAGCTTTAATCCTAAAATTTCTCCGAATTCTTTAATTTGCGATCTACTTAAAACACGTTCACGGTTCATACCTAACATACGAAAAGCTAAACTGTGGAGTGTTCTAAAATAAGGTAGCCTCCTGTCTGTTAAGTTAAAGCGATCTTCTGCACGTTCTATAGCTTCTTTAGCGGCTTTCTTAGTAAATGCCACAAACCCCATTCTTTCTGGTTCTACGCCATTATCCAACGCTTCTTCAACTAGGTTCAACAGATAAGTTGTTTTACCTGTACCGGGCGGACCGAGTATTATTTCTGGGCTAAAGGACATCACCACCCATATCCGGTAATTCAAAAGATTCATTCATGCTGTCAAATTCTTCCACATACCAAACATTAATGCCCTTACCTTTAATCTTAAAAAAGTGTGATTGGCATCCTATTTCTTTGGAAGTTAACCTAGAAATAATTTGTGAACGGGTGTAATATTTAAAACCATTACGAACTAAGAATTCTTCTATATCACGCAGTCTAAAATAAATACGAAAAACTGTATCGTCATTAGGGTCTGGGCCTACCCACGGTCGGCCTAGTAACAACTCTTCTTTTGCATTAGCCCTTAACCGGCTGTCTGTACAAAAAGTTATAAACAGCTCATTGAACTGATCACCAATACCCGCTTCTTTAGGTTTATCTAATTCTACACAATTATCTAATAAAACTTGAATTAGTGTTTGCCATTGGCGATCGCCTATTTTAGGGGGCATGTAATTAATGGCTTCCATACAAGCTTTTTGAAATAAAGTTTGTTTCTGTAATTGATCAGTATTTAGTTCTAAGGTCGCTGTGTTAACTTCTAAGAACCAAACAGGTTGGTCTGTCGGCAGCTTTCGTAAGCCTGTCATTGTGGGCATGGCACCACCGCCTATTCCATACTTACGAGTACGACATAATGCAGAATTACAAAATGCGGCTAGTGGCTGGTCGTTGCATTTATAGTTGTAGTCTTTTTTACCCACCTGTTTGATGATTAATTGAACTTCTTTAGAATCTAAAGGTGGGTCCATACAGTCTGTATTTTTTATTTCTATTTCACGGTCCCAATTATCAGGGAAGGCTTTACGACAATACACTCCAAGTGCAAACAGGCCGTTGTTTCTTGTACCTTGTGGAAATCCTTGTTGAACCAGTGCTTGTAAACACGGTGGTCCGTCTGGAAGCAAGGTTCCCGTTTCTAATACTTTTATATCTTTAAGCCGCTTGGGCGTAATTCTAAAGTCTTGTACAAAATCCAAAAACTTATCAATAGGTAAAGCTTCACCACTTTTATCAAGGGCGTAACGGGTACTTTTTTCACCTCCAAAATAAGGCATGTTTAACCAGTTACCTAAGTCCCCTTTATCTATTAAAACCTTGGTTTGTTTTGGAAAAATTTCAGAAGTTCCATACCCTAAACAGGCTGCAATTTCACTTAATTTTGCCTGTAGCTCTTTAGCGGGTACGGGTTCTGTTAGAAATAACACTAAATGAATACCGCCAGACTTAGAACGAAAAGGTATTAAGGGTAAATCCCGTTTATAGAATGCTCTACTGAACGATACTATATCTAAATCGTAATTATCTATATCAATAGCACCCCATTGACACATACTCATTTTATCTATAGGAATAATACCAAGTGTTTTTCTACCCGCTAAATGCCTGACCCAAAGTATTTCAGTTACAGGCTTACGGATTGTTACAGCTTGGCCTTGTTTCTTTTTAGTTTCCGGATCGGCAGGTTTATCAGATATAGCGTATTCGCCATATGCTTCTTCCATACCTTTAAATAATTCCATAAATGCTGGCGCATAGATAGACATAGCATACCCCCTAAAAGGATTACCCCCCACCGAAGCAGGGGGTTTTTCCTTACATTACTTCTTCGGTATGCTTAACTAAGACTTCATTTTGGCTAATAGAATTAGCGAAAGCCTTTGCTCCTTGGTACAGATTACTGTCAGTTACCATGCCAGCATCTGCTATGGTCCACCCTTCCCAGTGGTTATCGTCTTTAGATTCCCCGGTGGTTTTTAAGGTATACATATACCCATACGACGGAGGACTCTTAGGGCCATCTTTAGTTTGAAGTATCTTCTGCTTAATCATAGTGTTCCACTTGCGACTATGTTTAAGCTGAGTACGGGCCATGCTTATAAGGGCTTGTTCACAACCACCGTCTGGATAAACAACCAGAACATAGTGTTCAGCGGTATCTTGCAAGATATTACCGTCAGCCTTAGTTATAGATGTGCCTGTATCATCACGTTCAAATTCCGGCAATGTATCTGTTCTGGAGTAGCTATTAACTAACCCCTTACGTTCTGGTAGCCACTCATTGGTTTTGAATTTAAAGCCACAGGGAATTACGGTTACGCCTTCGTCGGCTTCCCACAACTGCCCTGTAACACTGTTCATAATCATACCTTCAGTGGCACCTTCAATATACTTACCGTCACGTTTGGCAAGCTCCGGAGACATTTGTTGAAGTATTTTAAGAAACGGTATTGCCAAGTCTTGCCCGGTAATACCTTCTTGTCCGTGTCCGGCATCTGCTGCCATTTCACTTAACAGTTCAGCCGGAACTGTACTGTCTACCTGTTTTAGTGCTTTCGCCATTTTCTATCCTTTCTTAATGGTCGCTTTTTGCCCAAAATATGCTCCGAAGAGCTCTAGCGGGATGGGCTCCCCCGACTCGACCTGTTCACGCACAAACGCCTTTAATGTTTGTGGATGAACATTTTCTTTATCGGTTGGATCTAACCCCAACTCAGATAAAGCCTCTAACGCTAGGCCAGCGTCATTACCTTTTTTACCTACATCTACAGAAACAAAATGCTTTATTAAATCACCATGCCCGTTATCTTTTAACCATGCGTGGGCTTCTTCCATACGTTTTTTGGGTATGCTGGCACTTATAAATGGTTTGATTGTTACCTTAACGCCATCCGTGTTGGTAAATTCAGCAACACCTAATTCTGTCATAATGTCTGGAATTGTACGTAACTCCATTTCTATAATTTCTTGTTTAAATTTTTTAAGGGCGGTTTCTTGTTGGTAATAGTCTTCCTGCATTTTATGTAAGGTACTTATTAATACACCAACTTCAACCAGTTCTTTATCTTTAGGTATGTTGACGTTCTTTAAAGTGTCTTTCTCTAGTTCTGCAAAGATATCATTCATTGTCTTCTCCCTTACCGTAGTAATCTACTACTACTTCATAGTAATCTTTCTCACGTTTTTCCCATTTTAACATCTTTAAATAACCATTGGTTTTATCGGACGCTACCATCATACATAACCCCATGATGATAGGATCACCGGATAACAGTAAATAGTCTTCTTTACTGTAGTCATATAAAGCTCTTTGAATTTTTCTTAAAATAGGGGTTGCTGAGATTACTATCTGAGCATTATCGGGTAGAACAGCTACGAGCTTACCGTAATGTCTGGCTGGTAGAAAATTCCTACCGTGCATTTCCTGGGTTATAAAGACTCTAG
>Ga0208299_1002609_pt1 | contig 12004 bp, 14 predicted proteins | sample 15_taG_FD_184089 | JGI IMG/M metagenome (GOLD analysis project Ga0208299, IMG submission 184089) | Marine viral communities from the Subarctic Pacific Ocean - 15_ETSP_OMZ_AT15312 metaG (SPAdes) (version 2) | ecosystem: Environmental > Aquatic > Marine > Oceanic | place: Pacific Ocean | collected...
CTCACTTTATGATGGCTTTTCAAAGTCAATCGTAGGTGCAGGAAGCGCAATGGACATAACTCACTTTAGAGGTGCAGCTGCATACCTAATGACTGATAACAACAGTTCATTTGGACCTGCTCCAATGCCTCTACATGCTGCTCTACACATAGAGCAAATCAGCGACATTATATCTGACCTATCCGATCCAGGAGCTGTAGCAAGCTCTAGGTTTGGTCTATCTGCTGAATTAACCACACGATGGATGAGAGGGTCTGACAAACTCTATGGCATACCTATCTTCCACAGTGGAAACATTTCTATAGATAGTGGTAATGATGCTAAAGGTGCAATATTTGCATCTGAAGCTCTATACATGGTTATAGCAGATGACGCTGACGTAACAGAAGAAGATGACAACTCTCTACGAGCTAGAGAATACGGAATCTTCCAAGAATGGGCAGAAGGTGAAAGAGCAGACCCACATGGTGTGGAAGTCTTTTCTGACGCTGAAGCTACTGTTTAGTGAGTTCTGATCTTGGTTAATCAAAAAAGCGTAACTACATATGATGGAAATACTCCTTCATCAAGAGAGCGAAGGCGAATCGTTGACGAAAGTGGACGAGATGCTGTTTTGTTTGATGTTGATTCGTCTGAAAGTAATAAAGTAAAACTTTGGGATTGCGTTGACAGCACATGGACTCAACCTCTTGAGAAAGGATCTGCAATGGAACACTACCTTAGAAAAGTAGTTTATAAATGTTCTTGTTGTAATACAGCATCTTTATTTGAAGCTGATATAAAAAACCATCTAACACAACTTAAATCGTCTTACATACTTCATGAAGATGCTCAACTTGAGCGTGGTCTTGGAGATGGTGGGATTATGGCAGTAATGTGTTCAGGATGTGGAACACCGTTTTCTATGAGAAAGAATCAAGGTCAGAAACACATTAACAGAATCGAGGAAGATTACGAATCTCATGTGAAGGTAGGGTCTATAAATGTTTTACTTATGCATAGATATGTTATGTCACCCTCAGTGTCGATGCCAGAACAAATTGTAGATACAGTTAAGTTTGGCAATGAAAATACTGAAGTGCACAAAAATACTCGGAGTGACGTTAAGGCTGAGATCAAGCCTAAACGACACAGAAGGAGAAGAAAAAGATGACTACGTCTGCCGATAAAAAACCAACAGTAGATTCGTGGGATTATTACTTAGATGATGATAGTCCAGCACGAGAACACGTTGAAATGTTTCGAGAGATGGAGTGGGCACACATTCAAAAGGAATTAAGAAATGATCTTAATTATCAATTGGGTGTTGGACAAGAGCCTCACTGGGTAGAACCAGGTCGAGCCGTCTTATACCACCATGTGAATGTTAGGGACTATGGTCGTGAAACTGATTATGGTTGGCAAGCTACAAATCCTTTACCAATAGGTAATGCGATACAGCTTAGAAATTATCTCCAAAAGGGTTTCCGACTCCGTGCTAGTGTTGAACCACAAGTTAACGTAGAGTTGTCTGAGACTGCCGAATACACTGAGGGCGACTTGTATGCAAATGCACCATATGTAGTGCCAGGTAAAAGAGCACCTCGCAAGTTTATTAATTGGGATGCATATAGAAACTATTGTGATACGAGAGGAGTTTCTTTAAGTTACGATCCGCCTCAAGAAGTTTTGGATAAGATGAAACAATATCAATTTTATTGTCTTGTTCACGATCATGGCTTTAATTCTAAAAGAGCTACAGCCAATCATAGGGCGTATTATGTTGCACCTCCACCTAGAGGTAGAGGACAAAATCATGCAACATTAGAACAAATGGAAGTTATACAGCCAAAAGCCAAACCTTCCACAAACAAAACAAAGACAAGTAGTAAAACTACTGGAGAGAGTTTAAAATGAGTTTAACTTACGGATCAATATGGGGTGACTACGGTGACGAAAAAGTCACTGGTACTACAAAGCTCCACCCATACGGAACTAGAATGGTTCTACCTGACGGTAGGGTATTCTACTACGGACAAACAGACGGAGCAATTACAGCTGGTAAAATCTGTCAATCTGCTGTTAGTGTTGCTAACCATGACATGGACTTGGCAACTAACACAGCATCTTCTGGTGACAAAAGCGTCACAGTAACAGTAGGTGGAACAGCAGCTACAGAAGACCAGTATGCTGACGGATACCTATACATCAACGATGCTACAGGCGAAGGACACAACTATAAGATTAGGCAACACGATGCTATTGATTCCAGTGGCAGCGGTGCAATTAATTTGTACGATGGTGATGCAATTGCAGTTGCGTTTGTAGCAGGAACAATAGCAGGTTTAGCAAAAAATCCTTATAAAGATTTTATTATCTATCCTACTACTGCTACTGGACACGCAGTTGGTGTAACAGCAACAGACTTCGATGACGATGACTATGGTTGGCTTCAAACATGGGGGCCTGCCTCAGTTCTTTGTGACGTAGCATTTGTTATTGGTAACCACGTTAGAGTGTCAGATAATACAGCAGGTTCTGGTGAGCCTCTTGACCGAGACGCATCAAATGAGAACGATGAAGTAATTGGTGTTGCATCACTGATTGCTCCTGTATCAACTGACTACGGATATGTTAATTTAACAATTAACCCATAGCTCCGTAATAGGAGGTGTCCTGTGGGAAAATTAACAGGAGAGTAAACGGGGGAGTTATTAATTTAGCTCTCTCGTTCGTAAAAAATTATGTTTACAGATAAAGAGAATAAATATCATCCTTCATTTATTCCGTTGAAACACAAGATAAATGAACGTGGATATAAATCACCATATGCATATATCTCTTACGAAACAGAAGAAGGACATACGCATCACTTACCTATCGGTAATGGAATTGATAATTTAATAACTATGGGCGATTCTTTAGAAGATATTGCTGGTTATTTTGTTGACGTTCTTGCTGCTTGTAATGAAAATAAACATGATGGTCGTGGCCGAAACCACAATACAGATCAATTTAAAAAAGCATATAATAGTGCAATTGAGCAGTTGTTAAGTACAGATTACGATACTGAATTTGCACATCAAATTTGGTTAGAAAAAATGTATAAGAAATGGAATGGTCATATTCCAGCAGTTGTATTGATGCCTGTTGAAGAACAGTGGACAATGATGCTTCCCGATTTTAGGGGAGATCCAAATTTTTATAAAGTTAGAAAAGGGGCAATGGATGGATTTCCAATGCCACAAGGTAAGGAGTGATTACGATGTCAAGACAACCACAAGCACTTGATTATACATCAGGGACTGTCTCAGATTCTGCTGTAACCATTTTTGGAATGGGTTCTGCACTTATTTCTAGTGCACCTACAGGAGCTAGGTCTTTTGTTGGTACTATAGAATCAGCTGCTGTTAGAGCAAGAGGTGACGGAACTAGCCCTACTGGATCAGAAGGACAACTAATAGCAAGTGGAGATGTAATATATCTTGGTGAATCAGAATTTAGTTCAATGGAATTTATTCGAGATACAAGCACTGATGCTGAACTTAGAGGGCATTTTTATAACGTAGAGGTAGATGTAATATTAGGGAAGGTGACCTAATGATAATCGTACCTGGTGGACAAGGATTAATACAAGGAGTCTCAGCAGGTGTAGGATTATCAGGAGGAGGAACTGAAGGTACTGTCACATTAACACTTGATTTGAGCGAATTATCTGCAGTAACTCCTACAAACGGAGATAGCCTAGCAACCATTGATAGTGATGGTGGAACAGAACAATTGACTACTATAGCTGCACTTGCAACATTGCTTGCAGGTACAGGTTTAACTGCAGCTAGTTCTGTTATAGGAGCTGACGACAGTTCTGCTAGTGCTAAAGGAATTGTAATTGTCGCAGGTGGCGATGGAATTAGCGTCTCCTATAGTTCAGGTACAGCAACATCTGCTGTTGATTTAGGAACAAATAGTGGATTAGAAATCTCTAGTAACAAACTACAAATTGCTAAAGGTATTTCACAACATGACGTAGCTCAATTTACTTCAAGCGTAGCTGACGATGATTTCCTTAGAATTGATGGAACTACTGTAGAAGGTAGAAGTGCATCGGAAGTATTATCAGATATCTCTGCAGCTCCGGCTGCAGGTAGTGCCAATATAGTAACTACAGGTGCATTAGATAGCGGATCAATCACATCTAACTTTGGAGCAATTAATAACGGAGCAAGCAACATTACTACTACAGGTACTGTAGCTGTAGGCGCTATTACGTTAGCTGACGCAGCTAATGTAAATATTAGCACTCCATTATTAGCAGGTGCTGACCATACAACTTCAGGTATCACAGCACAAATGTTAGCAGGTGCAGCTATATCTGCATTTAATTTAGTTTGTATTCATACAACAACTCAAGAAGTAGTTGTTGCTGACGCTAGTGCATATGCTACTGCTAGAGCAATTGGTATTGCACCAGCAGCCATTAGTGACACTGCTACTGGAACTATATTGCTACATGGTTTTGTTCGTGATGACACTTGGAATTGGACTACAGGGGCAACTCTTTACCTATCAGAAACAGCAGGAGCTTTAACTGAAACTGCTCCTACTACAGATGGGGCTTTTGTCCAGGCTGTAGCTATTGCTTTAGAGCCTGATGTGGCATACATAAATCCTAGTATGGATGTTATAGAGCACGCATAATGGCTAATGAAATAGAGAAAGTTAATACAATAGCAATAGGTGATATTGAAAAAATTAACACCTTAACTGACGCTAATATAGAAAAGTTAAACACGTTTGAATTAACAGGACAGTCATTTATAGCAGCTACTGGCGGCAGCATAGCTACGTCTGGTGACTACAAAGTCCACAGCTTTACATCTAATGGCACGTTTGAGGTTACATCTAAAGGTGGTTCAGGCATAGGTGACCAGATAGAAATACTAATGGTCGGTGGCGGAGGTGGCGGGGCTGGAGGCTCAGATTCAAGCAATCACGGAGCAGGAGGCGGAGGTTCTGGTGGTTACATTAGCCTTACAGAACAAACAGCATCGGTTACAAGTTATAGCGTAGTTATTGGAGCAGGTGGAGCTGGCGGGGCTGACCATGCAGCTAATGGTAGCGTTGGTTCAGATTCAACCTTCTTTAGCCAAACAGCTGGTGGTGGAGGTTACGGAGGTGGAACAGACGCATCTCCAAATGGAGGAGCAGGTCGAGCCACTAACGGGAATGGCGGAGGAGCTGGCGGTGCTGGCTCTGGCGGAAGTGGAAATAGCTCTGGAAATTCTGGTGGTAATGGAGGCGGAACTAATGAATCAGGTGGAGGCGGAGCAGGCTCTGGAGCAAATGGTAGTTCTGGGTCTGGAGACAATGGAGGAAATGGAGGAAACGGCTCTGCTAGTTCTATAACAGGGAGCTCAGTTACACGTTCTGGTGGTGGCGGTGGAGGTACTTCTTATCCGGGCGGTTCGGTTTCTAGCGGAGGTTCTGGTGGGGGAGGGAACGGCAACACAGGTGGCGGAGAACCTACGGCTGGTGGCACAAATTTGGGCGCTGGCGGAGGGGGCTCTGGATGGGTTTCAGGCGATACGTTTGCAGGAGGAAATGGAGGCTCTGGGGTAGTAATTATCAAGTATCAGTTCCAGGCATAGGAGTAATAATGGCACACTTTGCAGAAATAAATGATTCAAATGTAGTATTACAAGTTTGTGTTGTAGCAGATACAGATACACAAGACGAGAATAGTGATGAGTCTGAATCTGTAGGAATAGCTTTTTTAAAAGCTATGTTAGGTAGTGATACTAATTGGGTGCAAACTAGCTATAATGCTAGAATACGAAAAAACTTTGCAGGTATAGGCTATACATGGGATAGTGGTAGAGATGCCTTTATTCCACCAAAGCCTTTTAATTCATGGCAATTAGATGAAGGTACTTGTACTTGGAACGCACCTACTGCACGGCCAGATGACGGAAACCATTATGTGTGGGATGAAGACAATACACAATGGGTAGCAGAATAAATGATAGAATACCGTAGTGGTCACTACGGATTTGGAGGTTAAGTATGCCTACAACAGCATGGTCAACAATGAGGCAAGAAATAGTAAGACCTTTTGGTCTTGTTACAGGAACAGTAACTACCAATTTGTCTTCTTCTAATGCTTCAATTATTGATACCGTACTTATAAGAAAGTACTCATCAAATGATTTGTTTAACAACAATTGGTTTTCAATTATTACTTCTCAAAACAACGCAGGTCAGATTAGAAGAATCACTGATTACGTTGCATCTAGTTCTACATTAACGGCAGCTGGTGCAAACTGGAGTGCAGATTCTAGTGCAGCTACATATGAACTAATGACTGTCGCACCTGATGATGTGTTGCGAGCATACAATAGAGCACGCCAAATAGTATATCCACATATAGGAATAGTACGTGATGTAGAGACATTGGTTACTGGGTTACGTCAATTTACATATACTCTTCCAACTACTATTAGAAGAATAAATAGAATATATCTTGGCGAAAGATATGAAGCTCAGCATGATGCAGAAAACTTATTGTTAAATGGTTCGTTTGAAGATTGGAGCAGTGCTACTGCTTGCGATAACTGGAGTGTTACAGGTGGTGGAGCATCGGTAAACAGAGAGGATCAAACAACTTCTCCAAGAAATTACGCAATAGCATCTGGTGACAGATCAGCAAGATTGCTAGTACCAAGTAGTACACTCACAACATTAGTACAAACATTTGATACAACTGATTCTTCTTATACTGCTGTAGCAACAGAAGGTATGGAAGCTAATTTATCAGCCTGGGTATATTGCACAACAGCATCACGAGTATCTTTAACTATAGATGGGGATGTAGATTCTGCAACACATGGTGGTACAGGTTGGGAACTTATGAAAGCATCAAACAATTTAGATGCTACAGATACGTCTGCTGTTGTAGGTATATCTGTTACAAGTGGTGCTGCTATACCTGTATTTGTTGATGAAATGTTTTTAACAATAGGACAATCGGAAGCTACAGATAAACCATATACACCAATTACTAATTGGAAATTTGTACCACCAGCAAGTGGTGGATCTAACGGTGGAACTATTAGGTTTACAGGAGCAATCCCATCACATAGAAGATTGAGAATTGTAGGTAGTGATATGTTGTCATCAGTGTCAGCAGACTCAGATACAGTAGAAATAGATGGAGATCTCCTGGAACCTTTATACAATAAAGTCAGACAATTAGTTGCAGACGAAAGAGCACAAGGTTCAGATCAATCATACTGGTATACAATGGCAAGACAATATGAAGCAGAATACGATAGGGCTATAGAAAGTGGTGCTGTTGGAATTAAACCTGGCCGACAAAGGTTTAAAGCACCTAGCATGGATTATTAGGTGGTTATATGCCAGGACTTGACATATCTTTAAACAGTAATGATTATGTTGTTGTACCTAACGAAGACGGCACTAAGGTGTCTACAAACCCCGTACAGCAATTTATTCAACCCATACGAAGTGGTCGTACCAGACCAGAAGACACTGCTCCATACGAATCTTTTGTTATTCCAAATTTAACTAACGGATTTGGCAGAAATAAAATTTCATCTGACGTTGCATATGATCCCGAAGAGTATAAAAGATTTTGGAACTCTACATCTGAGACTAGGTTTGAAACCATATATCTACCATTACTATCAACAACAGCAAGTCATACCGGGCTTGAAAGGATACGGGCATCAGCAGAGTTTAAAGGTACGTTGTATGCTTTATTTGAAGATGCAACTGGACACGAAATTTCTTGTGCTAAGTTTGATAGTGATGATGACCCACAATGGGAAGAAGCAGGCGAAGTAGTAAATTTACATGCTCATACTGGATATATAACAGCATCGGCTTCAGCAACTGCTACATCAGGAACAACAGAAACTGTAGATGTAGCCACAGCGGGAGCAGACAGGTATCTTCTTTTTTTTGTAGGCAATCGTCAAACCAGTAGCCATAAAACTACTGATAGTGCTACATATGGTGGCGTTTCTATGAGTAAACTACGCACAGCAGGAACAGATGGGACAGACGATAACATCGTTACTGTGTTTGGATTAGCAGACCCTGCTACTGGAACTAATACCGCTACAGTAACTTTTTCTGGAAGTATTAGCGGTAGAGTGACTGTAGTTGCAGTTGCTTTAAATAATGTATCTAGTGCTGTTACAGGTGGGACATCTACCGGTAACTCTGCAACTGCAACAGGCACATCTGCAATTACAGTAACAATAGGTGACGTTGGATTTGATATGGCATTTTTAACTTCGGGTACACCTGCTGCAGGCACAGGGGGAACGTCTATTGCAACTAATACTCAAGCAAGGGTTACAAGGAATTATTCACCTGATACTTCATTAACACAAAGTCAATCATTTAGTTCAACATCTTATGCTCATGCTGTTCAGACTATAAGATTTAAAGGTGGATTAATGCCTTTAGATTTAGTTACTAGCGGCCCTAATTTAGTTGCACTTTATCTAGCTAATGATGAATATCATGTAAGTATTTCAACAGATGGTGCTACATGGACAGCGTCTTCTACAGGGAATATATCTTCTTCTCACCAATTACTTAACTCTGTTTCAACAGGAGAAGACATTGATGCAGGCAAATTAATAGAAATAGGTGGAGAACTTATAGCTGTTTTGTGGGATGAAACAAATTCTAAAATTGTATTTTTTAGGTCAACAGATAATGGAGATAACTGGTCTGCAGAAAATGATGCAGCAGGAGCAGCTGTAAATATATATTCAACATCAGGCGTTAAAGGTGTTGCTGTTATGGCAGGAACTGATGGCGAAGATAAATTATATGTAGGAACTGATAGCGGATTATGGGAATGCGATACAGCACCAACAAACTGGATACCTATACAAGTAGATAAGATGGCAGGATCTGTTGATAATTGTCGTGACATGATTGTTTATAAAGGAGAACTTTGGTATCCCGTAGGTGCTGATAGTAATACAGCTGCTGGTATGAGAGTGTTAAATAATAACAATCGTAATAGAGATATACGTGGTGATTTAGGATTAGATTTTGGAGATGGAGTTCCATCGGATTTGTTAGGTTCATTTAAAAAACTTTTTGTTGCAGGTGATTTTCTATTTGCATCAGTGGGTGGAGGAGCAGCTGATCGTAATGCCAGAATAGTTTGTTGGAACGGAGACGGATGGCATCATATAGCTAGAAGTTCTACAGCAAATAAAGAAATACAATGGATGCACATATCTAGTGCAGATGATGGTGCTATAGGAACACCATTATTACATTACAATATTTCTACAGGAACAAGTACATCTTCATCACATTACATAGAATATCCTTTGACCAACCCAGCTAGTGGAGTAGCACTAAAAAGAGAAGACCATAGTGCAGGACAGTCTGGAACAATAGACTTACCGTATTATGACTTGGGTATACCGCAGGAAAATAAAAACTTTCTAGCAACACACGTTATGGCTGATGATTTAGATGATGCAACAGGAGCGTCAAAAGAATATATTAACGTAGATTATGGTGTAAACGGAGCAACCTTAACAACAGACTTAGGAGACATTATCTCTGGAACTAGCCGACTTACCTTCGGCAGTGGAGCAGGTGTTTCAGGTAAAAATGTAGGTATCCGTTTAAACATAAATCGTGGGGGAACAAACACAGATACACCCAAAATAAAAGATATAGTTGTAGAAGGTGTAATCTCTCCCGAAGTTAGTTATGAACATCAGTTAGTTATAGATATAAAAGAAACAGCAATAAACACAGGACAGAGCGTAGAAACTGTCATATCAAACTTAGAAACAGCTATAAATTCAGTAACACAAGTTAACTTTTCGTTCGGACAAGTTGACAAAAATGTTACTGTTGATAGAAATAGAACACAGTTTTCATATAGAATAGATGCTGACGGTTGGTCTAGTGCACCTGATTCAAATGCACAAAGACACGGTTTTCTTAACCTTGTGTTAACGGAGAAACTTAGTGCCTGATGAACACGATCAACGTAAAGTAATAAATGACATTGCTGATTTAAAAAAGAAATTATATCCAGTCATATCGGAGGTAAGACGAATGGCTAAACAAAAAACAATTGGGTGGGTTGGTCTTGGACTTGGTTCTGTATCATTACTCCTTAGTTCTTATGTAATTTTTAGGATATGGGAGAGAGGATGGTAATGAGTGGCGGAAACTACACCAAAAAATCTTGAAGAACAATTACTAGAAGCTAAAACAGAAATTATAGAGCTTCGTGCTTCTAGCAAAACCACTTTAACAGGCGCACAATTCCTAGCTATTTTGCTAGTTGGGCCGCTTTTTCTATCTTTCTGTGCTCTGGGAGTGCTTATAGTATGGAAAACGGTTTCTAAGCCCGCTGAAGTTGCCCCGCACCTCGATATCATCCTGGTGGCGTTCGCAATTTTTGCGAATCCAGTCACGGCAGCAGCTGGTATTATAATAGGACAGATTCAAGAAAAGAAAAAGCAGGAGGAATAAGATGAAGGATAGAAAATTCAATACTCCTAATTTAAGAATGAGGTTGCCACGTTTCTGGGGCTTCCGTGTTCCTATTGGTGGAGGAGTACATTTAGGTGGTGGCAAATTAATATTAGGTTCAATGTCAGTTGTAGCGATAGGATTTATTGCTTCAATGTTTGTATTGATTAGTTCTGGGGAGCAACAGATAACTTTCCCTGACACGGGAGCTTCATATAATGCTCCGGGTCATATTGGTACAAGGATTGTAGACCCAGAGTTTCCTGCCGATAGAAGCCAAACGCTTCAGATTAATATGCCAGCAGGGATCAGGCTTGATGAAGTAACCCTTAAAAATATTTCATTGGGTAAAGCAGGATTGACTGACTCATTCCAGATTGGATTTGGTACTGGGTTTGCATCTACTACTACGGATAGAATTACTATTGATGAATTAGTAATTAAAAATAGTTCCTTCCCTACAATGGACTTTGCTAATGGCAGTATTTACACCATTAAAGTAGCTACATCAACTATAGCTGACGGACACACGTTTAGTCCTACTATGGCTACTGGGACACAGGTATCTATGGCTAGTGGAAGAGGAGCCACGAGTTATATAGCTGAAGACATGATTGTTGACCGCATACTTTTATTACAGTCTAGTGGTTCAGGCGATGTATTAATTGACAGATTAGTTCTTGATAACGTCAATGCTTGGACAGGTGGGTTTAATGCCGATTGGTTCGAAGTAGGCACACTCATTCTGGAGAATGTAAAGGTTGGGTCAGACGCAAATATAAATACCGCAGACCTTATAATAAATAGCACGGTGTATATAAATAACATGACCGATGGCACGCAAGAACAGCCAATCATAATCAGGTAATCCCATGAATTCAAACCAAATATTACAAATAGTTATCGGCTTTGTTCTTACTATCGCAGTTAGTGGACTAGGTTTTATCTGGGGAGAGATAGACAGTTTAAAGCAAGAAGTACAGATGCAAAGAGTACAACTAGCACAGCTCATTACACCAGATGGCGTTGTTATTTCTTCTCCTGAAAACGCCGAAGCTAGACAACAAGTTGCAGACCGATTAAACGAATTGGAACTAGAAGTTAAACTGGCAGGGCAAGAGGAAAGAGGGCTTCTCCAGAACGAGAATACTGCCCTTACACAAAGAATTTTCGCCCTAGAAGAATTCAGAAATGCTCCTAGTAGGTCTGCCGCAGAGGTTGAGAAACTACAAATGCAAATAGATTATATGTACCGAGAGATCATGGACAAGATTGCTCATATTGAGGACATGGAATAATGTATGAATATAAGTGCAAAGTTACAAGAGTGGTGGATGGCGATACGGTTGACGTTGTTTTGGATTTGGGTTTTGCAATTAATTATAACGACAGGGTTAGGCTTATGGCTATTGATACCCCTGAGTCTCGCACACGTAACTTAAAAGAAAAAGCATTAGGTCTAGCATCTAAAGCCAGA
>Ga0208299_1002613_pt1 | contig 11990 bp, 14 predicted proteins | sample 15_taG_FD_184089 | JGI IMG/M metagenome (GOLD analysis project Ga0208299, IMG submission 184089) | Marine viral communities from the Subarctic Pacific Ocean - 15_ETSP_OMZ_AT15312 metaG (SPAdes) (version 2) | ecosystem: Environmental > Aquatic > Marine > Oceanic | place: Pacific Ocean | collected...
GCTAAACTAATCAAAAATACCTTACAGGGCATGACAGAGGGATTCGGTGATGTTTTAAATCCTGATGACATGCTTGAAATACCACAAGAATTCAAAGATAAAATGGAAGAGTTCACAAGGGGTATTGCAGGAAAAATTTCAGAGGTTGGTAGAAATGCATTAGACATGTCAACAAATTTAGATCCAATGGCAATGATTGCATCTGTGTCTCACGCTTCGAAGCGAGGCGCGGCGAGAAATTATGGATTTACAAGTACAATTAAAGATAGGTTTAATGATCCGCATAAAACACATCCAATGTTTCCTGGTCTACCCGTTGGTCTACCCGGTGGTCTACCCGGTGGTCTACCCGGTGTTCCTGGGCATATGCCCGGCGGAATGCCCAGTCTGCCCGGTGGTCTACCCGGTGGTCCCTGGATGCCCGTTGGTCCACCATACCCGACTATGGGTCCGGGTGTGGGTGTGGATAATCAAGGGCAACATTTAATGTCTATGTCAGCAACAAATTCAATGACAAATAATATGCAACCGCCAGTTGTTGTGCCTATCAACAACACATCAACCAATCAGGTAGTACACAATAGTTCATCTAATACTACTTTAGCATTAGGAAATATTCAGAACGAATCTCGTTCTATTATGTCATCAATGCTGTCTGATGGATTACATGAAAGTTTAATATAAAAACAGGGGGGAGTTGCCTCCCCCCTGTTCACCGAACCCTTCGTGTATTACATAAATTAATCGCTGTTATTTGCTAACTTTTCAAAATACGAAAGGTTATCCATTTCTTCTCCTGCACCAACTTCGGGGGCAGAAGGTTCAGTGGAGAAGTTTGTTGATTCTGCCGTAGTCTGAGCAGCAGAATCAATTGCTCGGATATCATTACCGATAACCCGGTTCATCTTTTCTTTCAACTCGTCATATGACTTGAAGTTACTTGGATCAGTAAACTCACTCAGGGCGTACTCAGATTTCCAAGTTTCTTCGAGTTGTGCGTCATCGTCAGAAAGAGCAGATGAAGATTCGAATTCGCTCTTGTCGTAGTTGATGAAACCTGCAACCTTGCGAACCTTCAACTTGAAGTTTGCACCTGCCCAAAAATCAAATGGGTTAATTGCTTCTTCGTCTTCGAATTCAGGTTTCATTGCTTCCTGAATTTTGTCAAAAATCCTCTTCCCGTACTTATACAAGAAAATCTTACCCTCGTTTTGAGGGTTCGCGGGATCACTCACAACGAGAATATTAGACACATAATGCAATCGACGCTTACGAGCGCGTGCAATGTCCTTGTCGGATTCGTTGCCACTATTCCAAAGTTGACTATTCATCTCTGAAACTGGGTCGTTCTCACCAAATGTAGTACGAGAATTTTCAATGTACCAACCACCTGGTCCTTTGAATCCATGACTATAGTACTTTGCCCATGGAAGTTCTTCTTCGCCGGGAGCAGGAAGAAAACGAATCACAGCATAACCATTGCTGGATTTATCCAACTCTGGTCGCCAGAACCTATCATCCTTGTAGTCGGTTTTGTTTAGTTCCTCAATCTTCTTGGTCAAATCACCAATACTATTCTTAGAACGTTTCTTAAAATCTGAAAATGATGCCATGTTTAGCACTCCTTTGTTTATGACAGGAACTCCCTGTCTCTAATTGATATGAGGGAACTCCCCTCGTTCCATGTAATTATAATTGATATTTTTGCTATGTCAACCCAGAAAGGGCAGAGTTGATGTATTTTCTTTAGGGATGAGATTTATTTCTTGACCTTCTGTTTTTATCTTTTCAATTATCGGTTTAGAAAGAAACCTAGATGCTATAACAGGATCTAAATCATACTCTTCACATACCACAAGAACCGCATCTATATACATACCTCCGTTAGATTCTGCATTTTTTTCAACTTCAGAGGATATGTTAGATAAATCTTCAACAATCATTTTAGACTCCCTAATAAAATATATATAATAGTAGTATAACACGGAGAAACACTAATGTCAACAGGTATTACCAACGATAATATTCCAGTCGGTGCTGGTCTTAGTTACGATATAGCATCAGACTTCAATACCTCTGGTATTTCTGCTGATGTGCATGTACCAATCAACAAAATGTCTTGGGGTGGGAACACAATCACCAACCGAGTGACTGAACTATACCCCCTTCCCGTCCAGATGTTCTTTGCTACGGGTGGAGGTTCTACTGGTGCTATTGTTGGAGAAGATGGTTCCATTAAGGTAGATACTGGAGCCATTACCATAACAGGTCCAGTAGGAATTACAGGTCAACTCGGAACCACATATGGAGTTCCTGTTCGTAGAGTCAATGGTGGTCCTGTTGGATATACTGGTAACTTGGGTTATGTGGTAGATGCTTCTATTACTGGTTCTTCAAACATCGATACCATTTCAGTACAAGGTATATCAGGAGCGTTTCCCGTTGGTATTACTGTAGGTACTCTGGATACCGCACGACTAACGTTTGGTCCTGTTGGATATACCGGCAATCTTGGATATAGTTATGATCCAGCAGTAACAGGTTCGGTCAATATTGACAGCGTATCTGTACAAGGAGTTTCCGGCGGACACTTGGTTGGTATAACTGTAGGAACCATCCAGTCATACAACACAAGAATACTTAATAGTGCAGTAGGATATACTGGAACTAGTGTCACTAGCACCGACTTTGTTACAATGCAAGGCATATCATCTGGTTACCCCGTTTCAGTTACCGGTGATGTAGCAGTATCAGCAACTGATCTGGATATCCGAGACTTGACATCTGGTACAGATAGCGTCTCCGTCTATAGTTCAGATGGTGGAGCAACACTAGCAGTAAACTTAGCACAAGTTGCTGGCTCCAACATAGGAGTATCTGGCGATGCCCTTAAAGTCGCAGTGACTAATGCGGGTTTGAGTTTACAGGCAGATATCGGAGCAGAAGTTTATGTTATGAATCCCACTGGAGCAACACAGGGTCTCATTGTAAGTGGTAGTACGGATATTAATGCCGAACCGGTACACATTACACCAGATGGTGGATCAATAATTGTAACAGCAACCAATTTAAACACAAGAAACTTAAATTATGGTACGGATAGCGTTACTGTTTCAGAAACTAATCTTCCTACAATATCAACCAATGTTAGTTCAATTAAAAACTCTGCAACTAATATTAACAGTTCTATATCAAAACAAACAACTTCAATAGAAACTCTTAAATCTACTGTTGACGGGTTGCAGTCTTTGATTTCCAATTTGAATTCTACTGTCTCAACCATTGAAGGCAGAAAGAGAATGCATGTTAGTGCAATGACTAACGTTCCAAGCACGGTGTCCAGTGGTAAAGCAGTTGTTTCCCCGACAGGAACGCAGTTGAAAACTCCTGGAGTAGTTTCCCTGACTAGTGGAGTTTACATTAAGTCGAACGCAGGAAACTCAGCAACCGTTTTTGTTGGAGATGCCAAAATTCTTCAATCTGCATCTAACGGATATCCACTAGAAGCAGGTGAGCAACTATTCCTTGCGGTTGATGATCCAGGAAATATATATGCTATATCTTCGACTGGTAGTCAGGTTCTTCACTTTGTTGGATCTTGATTATGAGGATTCAAAACAAAGCAATATCCTCTAAGAAAAAGTTAAATCAATCTGAAACAACATTTAGACCAGATAAAACATTTATCTTCCATGGTATTCGCTTTCAAGAATTAATGAGTGATTTTCAGAGTGAAGAAAAAGAAACATATCTCACAATAAAACCCACTATACTCAACTATGGTTCCAGCGGTGATATGATTTTTGATTTTTCAATCGCAATGAATCATGATCGTGAACGAATTCAGTTATTAAGATTTTTCCGAGATATGCCTCAAGGTGCAACATTCGCTATGAATTCAACAGACTATTTTGATCCATACAAAAATCTAGATTTCACTACCGACGTTAATGAATCTGGAGATGTTCTATCTGGAGATTATACAGTTTCTAGATTTGAAAAAGGAAAGTTTTTATTGTTTGCAAATAAAGACGAATGGGAAAACCAGAAAATTGATAGGTTTATAGGAAAATATTTCATACAAACACCTCAATTACATAAAACAACATTTCAAGAAATTGAAGTCACCGGAGATTTCTATTATGCAATTGAAAATCGTATAGGACATCCAGCAGAATCATTTCAGTCGTACGACTTTTCAGAAAATGATATAATTGAAATTATAAACACTCAAAGTAATAACGGAAATTTTAAAGTTAAAAAACTAGAAGTGGATAATGTAACAGGATTTGAAAAATTATATCTCCAATCCGACAATCAAAATGTAACAAAGGAAGATTTAATTGGCGAACCTGTTATCATAAAGAAAATGATAAAGGATGAAAAACCAACACTTCCTGCTTATGTCGCACCTGAAGTAAATCAAGAACGAACAATATATTGTAGTCTTCTTGACGTTAAATTTAAAACCGAGGACACGTTGTTCGGTCAAAAGTTTTCTGTTGATACTGGGCGAGGTTGGCGGAAAAGAGGAAACATAGTAGTGGGTAGAGGTAATACTTATAGATTTAAATTCTCTACCAACACACCGACTATCGATATAAGTTCTATACCAGATGGTACGCACAACAAAGGCACGGGTTCATATTTGGACATTCGTGTTATATCTGGTGCAAATGGGATAGAAGGATCAACAATCGATTTCACAATACCCAATGATTCGCCCGAATATCTATATTACTATTCTCCAGAATTGCCTAACATGGGCGGGCGTATACACGTACTAAATGAATGTGGCGACATTGATAATGTAAAAGAAAGACGTAGCGTAACAACTAATAAGACTAACACTTCTAGTAATAATACTAATACTTCTAGTGATTATTAATCGGATAAAAATGTTCTATTGTCTTTAGTGTGTTCATCAATAAGAAGTTGTTTCACCTTTTCGGTTTCAACCCACTCACTAATTCCTCCTGCATATTGAATAAGCATTGTGTTTTTATCAGAATTAATTTCTGTTACTACACCCATTTTCAATGTTTCAGGATTTACAATATTATCACCAACTAAAAATTCCATAATTAATCTCCTTTTCATTATACACATCATACCACATATATCCCATTGTCAAGAAATTATAATCATTTCTTTGTCAACTGCCATTCTACTTTTTTGTTTGAATCTTTGGTGTCTGGTTCATATCCCGCCTTGCTTGCAAACCTTTTTACTATTGCACCGTATGCTCCTGCACGACCAGTCGGTTCTTTTGTTCTCGTTTTACGATTGTCTTGTCCTTTATCAGCACTAAAGGTGAGTGTCATTGGTTCGTGCTTCTTTATAATAGACTTGATTATGTCCAACACGGTTGCCATAATTCTCATTGCATCACCTTCACCTGTCATATCATAGGTGGTTGTATCCTTATGAGTTCCCTTATACCTTCTTTTAGCAAACTCAATAGCAATGGTGTGTCCTGTCTTTTTTATTTTCATTCCACCCAATTGTCTATCTAAATCTATCCAAAAATGATTTGCAGTCACTTCAATCAGACCACCATCAGATGTTTTGAATTGGTAATCTTCTGGTATACCACTATTGTTTGGTGTTATTGAACCCTTCGCAACATGACCACCACTCCACTTGTATGGTTTATCAAATACCTCTGTGATGTATTGCTTAAATGATTTCATTCAAAATCCTTTTCTAACCAACTTCATAACTGCCAATTCTAAACCTGCCATGGTCTTTCTATCCCCTATAGTCATCACTTTGTTATCATATTGATATCCTAACTTAGATGCATATCGTTTTATTAACTTCTTATATAATTCAAGTCTGCTACCAATCTCATCATCTTTTGTCTTTGTTCCCATTACTCGTATAATATCTGGTTTGTTTTTCTTGATGTATGCTCCCACGACATCTAGCACAGTGGCAAAGATTCTCATTGCATCACCTTTACCTGTTATATCAATACTCATCTCGCTGCCTTGGACTCCCATTTGGTTCCACGAAGTTTCAACAGCAAAATGCATCTCCATCACTCTACCTTGTTTTTGAGAAACTGGAATCGTGCGATATTTTGCAGGAGGAACGATGTCCCACTCGTATATGTACACTTCGCCATATCTCTTATCGTCTGTCTTGAAAAAGTATTGAGAACCCTTGAAGTTTCCTTTTTGGAAATCTTTAATCCCGATTTCTGGTGTACTCTTACCAGCACTCTTCCACTTGTATGGTTTATCAAATACCTCTGTGATGTATTGGTTGAATGATTTCATCTTGGTGCCCTCTGTGTCTGCTGTTGCATCTGCTGATTGCTAAACTCATCATCAATAAGTTCAAGAGAACCCTTCCCGCCAATCTCAAAAGGTTCAATGATGACATCATCGGGAGTGTGACCATCGAGATGCTTTAGTATCTCTGCGAGTCGTTGTTCAATCGAATCCACCTTGGGTGCAAGGACGCTCTGTGTCGCACGGAGTTCTACAAGATTCTCGTCAATCCTCTGGTCAATACTACTCACACCATTCCATAATTGTAGTGCTGCACCCATGAATACACTGGCAACCAAGACAGTGACTGAGTTTGATACGATTTTGTCCCAATCTAGTTTCATTTCTTTGTAAGTTCCCATTTCACCTTCACACCAACATCATCAAATTCAACCTTTGAATTGTATCCTGCTTTGGATGCAAATCTCTTCACTAGTGCAGAATATGCTTTGGTTCTACCAGTGGATCTGGCCACGCCAAAGTCGTCAATGGCGATGGGTTCACCTGTGAATTTGATTACGTCAGGGGAGTCGTTTTCTACAATATGTTTGGTGATATCTAAAACAGTTGCCATCACTCGGAATGCATCATCCTTGTCAGTCATTCCAACGCCACGCCCACCTCCCGCATTCGGGACATAGAAAGTAATATCTACTACATGATTTTGACTCTTGCGGTCTAAGAAGTGTATTGCTTCGTATTCATAATCACCCTTTTCTGTATCCTGAAACTCATAAATGACCTTCACGGAAGCAGAACCCGAAGTTCTCCTCGTCTTACCAGTGTCCGATCCCATTACAGCATCTTTCACACTACTTGTTGGACCTTTTACCTGTTTCCACTTGTATGGTTTATTAAATACCTCTGTGATGTATTGTTGGAATGATTTCATACGTCACTCCAATACACTCTATCTTTACCCTTTGCATTGATTTTCTTTGCAAGTGCTTTCATCGTTCTGTTCTTAAGTGCATAGTCTGTGCCTACTGTGCGAGTATTGAGAACTACCACATTCGTTTTACCAATTGCGGAAGTATCTGGATTCAAATCGTCTAAATCATGTTGAGTCATAAAGTTTATCATTCCTTTTGCATAATCACCATTATACTTCTGACCCGTTTGTCCAAATATGACTTCATCGTGTAGCGCATCATTTGTATCCCATGCCCACATCTTGCCCTTGCTGTCTACCACAAACCTAACCTCTTTGAATTTTGCTTTCTTCATCAATGTAACGATTTCTCTTTCGGTAGGATTCTCTAGACCACGAAAGTCTTTCCACTCTGCACCCTTGTATGGGAAGGTTGCCGAGAGTTTTGCTGGTCGTTCTAACAAAACTTGCTCAACTAATGCGGCATTAATCTTTTTGGATTTATTATCATTCCACACTTTGACTAATTCAAGTGTGTTCTTTTTTCCCATTCTAGGCAACTTCGGTACTAAGTGCATCATATTAAGCAAAAACTTAACAGGGTCATCATATTTCTTTAGTGCTTTTTTGATGAGGGGGTTTGTCTCATAAGGAGATGCCAATTCTGTGATGTATTGTTTGAATGATTTCATTTGTAAACACTCACCTTTATGTCAGTGTCATCAAGAATTTCCTTGAAAACAGAATGATTCTTTCCTGCCTTCTTGATACCATTCTTACCACCTTCAATAGTCAATACCGCATAGACATCACTATACTTATCATAGGTGATACTACCTTTCAGATAACCACTATCTTCAATCCCCTCGCCTCGTTCTACATCTATGTGTATGTGTTTCGCACCATCCCACACATACAACTTCTTAGAGGGATGAACAAGAAACCGAACACCCAATGGGGTGTTCTTAATGAACGAAGTCAACTCCGAAAATGTCGGGTTGACAAGTCCACGAATCTCTTCCATCGAAGAACGGAACATTCCCTTCTTGAGAATGATGGAGATTTTGGTGGGGCGTTCTGTGATATATTGACGGAAGGTTTTCATCCCTTACTGACGAATCTATTCAGCACATCGCCCACCGTTGCATCGGGATCAAGAACGATAGTGACATTCTTGTGTCGGGGTGCTTCCTTGTGTGCATTTTGCTTAGTCAGATTTGCAGAAAGGACTTTTCCATTCTTTTTGTCAACGATTGCAAATACATCTTTTCTTGCCTCACCTAGTTCAACGGATTCTTTAATCTTGTTCCAATCACTTGGGTTGACTCTTACTTTTTTACCTGCAACAGCAACGGTCAACTCTCCGAGTCGCCAATCATATCTAACTACTTTGGCTTCTTCACCTTTAAAGTTTCCCCGACGACCAACTACACGATCACCTTTGTTGAATGTTCTTTTTTGTGCTTCGTCTAGTTCAACGGACTCTTTGAAATGATTGGGATACTTCTTCTCAATCTCTGCGGCAGCCTTCTGGACATTGCCTTTGTTTTTCTTGAGCATGTTGCGAACAAGGGTATCTGACTGTGCATACGCACGGAATCCCTTCTTCTTGAGAATGTCAAAGACTTTCTTTGCATCACTATTTTTGTAGGCTGCCATCGCCTTGCGATATGCGGGGGTTCCCTCACCCAGTTCAATGGATTCTTTCGCATAGAGAGGATTTCCCTTTGCATCTTCCTTTGCAACAAGTTTATTGTTCTTTGCAAATTGCATTGCCTTTTGATGGCTGACATGACTGCCGTGGAATGCGAACATCTTGATGCGACCACGCTTCGGGTCACTGATGGTAAACATCAACACTGGGTCGTGCTTATCACCACCAAACCAGTTAGGATTTTTAACTACGACAAATCTGGTAGTAGGACCAAGAACAGATATTCCATCTACTATAATCTTTACCTTACCACTCTCAATCCATTTCTTGAGTGTAGGACTTGCAGGAGTCTCAAATTTACGCATAGGATGTCCACCGGGGTATGCTGCACCCATTACTTTCTCATCCAGTTCAACGGATTCAGTCTTTGCGGCTGCCGCTGCGGCTGCCTTTCGTTTCGCTTCATCTCTTATCGCCTTGAGAATGTTTGCTGTAGATTGCGAATTCTTGGGGTGATTTGTGCTGTCTTCGGCACGACCTGCTTCATCCAGTTCAACGGACTCATTAAACTTTAGTTTCTTGAGAAGGCTCTTATTGAGTGTTTTCTTCGCTTTGTTAATTGGTCCTCTGTTGACTGCCTCACTACCATACCCGCCAAGAATCCATAAGTTACCTTCGTATTCATAGTATGATTTACCTACCCAGTCGCCAAGTTTCTTGCCCTTTTTTGCTATTTTCTTAGCGGTTTCTGTTTCTCTAGATGCTGATTCACCCAGTTCAACGGATTCAAGAAGTTTATTATTCTTGGCAAACATCAATGCTCTTCGTGAAGGATGCGTTCCGTAGTATGCAAAGATTTTCATTGGCTTATGTTCTGGATTGCTTACAATCACCATGATGTATGGATCTCGTTGACCACCGATGCTTGGACCAGAAACGGGCTGATATTGGAGAATTTGAAATTCTGACTTACCGCCGAGCCATGAGGGAGCAGAGTCTACTACTTTCAATTGACCCTTCTCGATCTTTGATTTCAAATCTTTGGGCATCATCCTGAGCATCTCACTGCCAGTTTTTCTCATGTCTGCCTTTGGTGCTTCATCCAGTTCAACGGATTCTTGAAAATAGGTTACATGTGGTTTCCCATTCTTGTCCTTCTCTATCCGTACATCTGTTATTTTGAATTTCTTTTCAAGATGTTTTTTTGCAGCCATTGTGTCCATTTTTCCAGAACGAGTAACCTTAGCAAATTCTTTATCAACAGCAATGCGAGTTGGTCTGGATGGCAGGGTTGATTTTTTCTTCTGACCCCCGAAAGTCCCGAACATACCATGAGGTTGCATCTCATCCAGATGTTCAACGGATTCTTTCAGTCCCATCACTTTCTTCCAGCCATCTGCACTAATGGCAATAGATTGCTTGGTGACATTACCATATGAGATATCATCCATATTGCTCGGGTTTGCTTTAGGCATTGCCTTGTCAATGACCATCTTGCGAAGTTCGTTGGAGATTTCTCCACCCCCCTTTGCACGGAGCATCACATAGGCAGTCTTGCCCTTCCCTGATGTGACAGAGATAGGTCCACTCACATACTTCTTGGCGAACTTCTTGAGTTCTTTGGCGACCTCTTTGCGGTCATCGGTGACTGCTTCGTTGATAAATGTATTGAATGATTTCATGTGATTCTCTCTCTCTGGATGTATAAAAGGGTTCTATCCTATGTATAAGTAGACAATTCTACCCATCCAGAGACTCCCTCAACGCCATTTCACACCAATCATTCACAGACATATCCTCTCGGTGTGCTGCTTTTGCGATGGTGAGAAACTCCTCGTCAGTCAAATCCACCCGTATATTCACCATCTTCTTGTTGTCTTTTTTTGATTTACTCACCACACAACTCCAGCAGTGGTATCAACCCTCACACGGACAGACATCACACCTTCCTCATCTAGTAATATTATTTTCATTTTCATAAATCCTTTTTATTATAACACGCCTGGGAAGATTTGAACTTGCGATAGAAATTTAGAAAGCGTTCCTGCTAGGACTTGAACCTAGAATCTACGGCTTAGAAGGCCGTGGCATTATCCAATTATGCTACAGGAACTTTTGAAGTACGAGCGGAGGGACTCGAACCCTCATGTCCAATCGGACAACGGATTTTAAGTCCGTCGCGTATGCCAATTCCGCCACGCTCGCATTGTTTATATCTAAGCCTCCTCCAGTTTCGTCCGTCTGACATAAGAGTCATCAGATTCGTGCAGGTGACCGATGACACCAGTAGAGTGAACCTCAGTGTGCCATGTCTCGCTGTCAACCTTTCTCCATACACCACCCAAATCTAAATCGTAAGGGTGGTGGTAGTGGAAGTCTAGATCCCTTACAACGTCCTCAAACCGATCCACAGCGTTCTCAAAGGTGTCTGGTGTCTCCCAGATCCAATAGCGATATCCATATTCTTCTTCAATTGGTATTCTTATCATATGTCCCATTTATCGTTTGTGTTTCCATACAGACCAACCAAGTAATCTGCAAATTCTTCTTTATAATTTTCCCATAATTCTGATTCTTCATAAGTCAACATACGATACTTGTTATAAAAAGCATTTTCAAGTTTCTTTTCAATATATTCGGACAAAGGAGCAAACATTATTCTTTGTTCTTCCTCTGCTCTTCCATATATTCATCAAATACCTTGTCGGGATCAACCGATGATACAGGCCAAACCAATTTATCTTTTCCTTCATCCCAAACAAGATAACCTTTTTCTTCCAACCAAATGTTATAATCGCCTATTTTACTCATTGTTCAATCCTTGTGATCTAGTGCCGAAGTAATCGCCCATACACCAATAATCAATATACCAATAAATCCAATAACCAAAATCCACTCATACATTTTCTAACTCCTGAATCTGTATCATTATATTTTCAACCTCAACGGGATCAGCACACACAATAACATCGGATGTTATGGGAGTATTATAACAAATATCCCACCCCGAGTCAACACCTTTCAAGACGGCAACTTCCCATGTGTTGGGTGTAGGAATACCAGTTTGTACCACGGAAATACCGTAGCCATTTTTGAAGAACAATGATGTCCTCTTGTTTCCAGAGATGCTAGTTTCGGACATGTCCTCAAAAACCAAATCATCCCATACCATCAAAGAGCCATAATG
>Ga0208299_1002616_pt1 | contig 11984 bp, 8 predicted proteins | sample 15_taG_FD_184089 | JGI IMG/M metagenome (GOLD analysis project Ga0208299, IMG submission 184089) | Marine viral communities from the Subarctic Pacific Ocean - 15_ETSP_OMZ_AT15312 metaG (SPAdes) (version 2) | ecosystem: Environmental > Aquatic > Marine > Oceanic | place: Pacific Ocean | collected...
GTTCTTTGGTTTAATACACGCGCGGAACTCCTTGTTCATCGTGAGAATCGGCAGGCTGTTTGGGTTTGTCGACAGGCGCCCCGTGATCGTGCCCCACGGGTTATAGTCGCACACGTGATTGACGGTTTGCAACGCACGGTGAAAGTTCATTCCGCGGACGCTACTCAAAAGATGCCTGATCGGGTTGATATCGACACTGACGGTCTGCGACCGGATGCTGGAGAGCATTTCTACTAGGTTATACATGGCCTGATAGTTCTCGGGCCTCGGATGTGTCTCCAGGACATGCTTTGTGATCTTATTTTTGGCCTCAAGGTACTGAAAAAGGAAGTATTCGGGTACCGCGTCGTACAAACAGTTTTCTTCCATTGACAGGAGGGACGTTCTAAAGGCCTTGAGGCACGCTCTAAGCGTCTTCTTGATCTTTTCCCAGTCCTCCCTCATATCTTCCGGGCAAACGTCTGTAATCGTCGCTCCTTGGCTGTAGATGCGTCCGATCTCATAGAGGTCTCCGCGAAGATGAGGGGAGTACTCCCAGGTGCCGCCTTCAAGAGGCAGCTGTTGACCCGGTTTAATAGTGTTGTTAGCGTAATAGCCTACGCAATCGGCTTTTGTGTCTAATGCTTGAAAAAGCAAGGTGCCTCCCTAATATAGTTGCTGAGCAATCGAACCAGCTGTAGATATCTTACCAGTTCTGATCTGATTGTCAAGGTTTTTAAATATATTTATATTAAGTGCCGGGTATCCGAAGGAGTATATATAGTCCCGATAGATTAGATTGATATACCTCGCGACGTTTTCAACACCGGTCAAATTGGGGTTAGGGCGCACATGATATATTGAATTAAGTTCCGTTTTTAACTTCTTTGTTACTTTAACGGGGACCGAGGCCTCTATGGAGCGAAGAGACAAATATAGATCCACCATTTTTTTGTCGGAGAGGAGGTCATCAGAGGAATTAGAGACCGGAAGCGGGGCGCGCCGAGTTTCCCTTACTTTAGATGTGCCACAGGACTCAGAAACTATCCTTTTTTCATAATACGCATTTCGTTCAATATATGATTGATATGAATTAACTATGTACTGCTTGAGAATCGGCATATCGAAAAGATAGGTCGCATTATAAAAAACTGGAAAGAAGTTGTATTCATCAAGGGGGTACTCTTCGGCACCGTATGCTGAGAATTGTTTTATCGCAGCTTCGGAAAACAGGTCTGCCGTGAGAAGCCACGGTGCGTTCTTGTTAACGATCAGCCCAAACCTTTTGGCGGAGCGCACATAAAAAGTATAGTTGGGGTCCTTTACGAACGATTCGTACTTATATTCGTCGTCATCAAATGGAGCAGTATCGATAGATATTGTCAGTCCGCTACTAAAGCCGCTAATCGCTCCAGTCAAAAGATAGTTTGTAAGGGTGATCGGGACATAGCCAGAAATCATTTTCAGATGCCGTGTAAATTCTGTCACAAATGAGGGGAAGTCAACAATCTTGTCGGTATATCTTGGTGTCTTGGTATCGAAGCTGCCGAATACAGTATTTAGGAACCCTGCGTAAATCGCTTTCGGATCCTCGTAGGCTCGTTGCGCCTTCATGTCTAACATTTGAGAATTTCCAGTGGACACACACACCCCAACCAGTTTGGCATTTCTCATATGGGCAGCAAACTCTTCGAATGCATCGACAACAAAGTTGGCTGCGAGCAAGTTTGATGTGTTGGCTGACTTTATTGCCTTAAGGGCGTTGGGGTCAATTAAAACTGTATTCTGTAATCTGTCCACCTTCCCATAATACTGCTTATCGTACCAAGTGTCAAGGGGGCTCCAGATATTAGACGGATAAAGATCGCGATATAACAAACGCTGATAGTATGCTGCGAATGAACTAAGCCCGTTCTTCCCTCTAGGGGTTGGGTTAACGAAATCTTGTGGATTAAAGGTGAATGCTGCCATAACTACGGGGATCCCTCATTCGCTTCTCTGGCTTGGCGCGCAAGCTCGGGGTCGTCTTGACGGCCAGTGTTGGAGTCGTACCCTTCGAGTGTGGCACTTCCACCTTGTTCCCGGGCTCGATCAACGGAGCTGCGGTGATCCAGCATCTCCCGGTATACCAGGCGGCCCTTCGAACCCAGCGACGGAATTGGGTTTTCGCCGCGGTCGTAGCGTGCCTTCCTCTCCGCAGCGATGCGGTCGCTGTGCCGCCGGGCAGCGTTGGGCGCTGCGGTGCGGTCGCTGGGCCCCCGGGCAGCGTTGGGGGTCCCTTCGGACGGAGTTGACTCACTGGGGGGCTCTTCAGTTGGGGTCGTGGTTTTCTCATTGCTTGTGGGAGGGGTGCTCTGCCCTGTTTCCTTTTCTTTCTGGGCTTCCTTCTCTGCCTCTGTCCGTTTCGGGTTGTCAGATGGAGATTTCTCTGGTGCTGTTGGTGTGGTATTTCCATCACCACTATCGGGGAACTCAATTCCTTCTTGTAGTGCGGTGATTGAAGTTATGAATGAGTTTTCTGTTAGTTCTGACGACACTGACGTTACCAAATAGTATCCATGAAGCCCCAAATAACTTAGCTGTTCTTTGGTGGTGTTGATAAGTAGTGGACTCACATAAATCAGAGAGCCGTTTCGATAAAGGTTGTTGCCCACCAGCTTGATGTTCACTGAATATAGTTCTCGCAGCTGTTCTGCTCCCAGTGCGCCTTCCTTTTGAAGTCTTGCTTCTCGAAGGTAGGGCTGATCTTCCCTTTGAAAATCCAGGGTCTTGACTAGGCTGCAGGCTGAGCCGATATAGTGATGATAGATTCCCTTTTTAATATCATCGTTAAAGTTTCCTTTGAGGTCGTGGCCGCGGGAGTCAGTTGACACCAGGACCAATGCAGACCCGAACTTGGAGGCATCATTAACATGACATCCGAGTTGGGATTTGGCTTTTGCGACCGCTTCAACGGTTGTGCTGCCCCCGAAACTTGTTTGATACAAGGATAAAGGTTGGACATCAAATCGATTTGAGAAATTGAAGCCCGGGCCATAACACTTTGAGCGCAATGCGTTGGTGACCAACCCAGAGCACACATCCTTAACAAATTTTAAAAAATAATATTTATCTCTCTGTTTGTCCACTACATTTTTAAGGAACCAGGCCTGAAATGCATCGAGCGATATTGGGATGTCCCCGATGTTTATCCTCTTAAATAGCCTTGAGTTGTCGGAGCCCTTGCAGGCCAACTTATTTTTGATATTCATCTTCCGGGCTGCGACGAGCAGATTAATCACTTCCACCTCAGATAACAAAAAGTCGAACCCGGGGTCGCCACCAGGCATCGTGGCTAAAATTGTATCTAGAAGGTCTCCGAGATATATATATGAAATTGTTATCGTGTCGTCGGCTTCTTTCACTCTTTCTGTGAACTTTTCACGGTTTGCCTCCTCTGCGGGGGTGTCGTCGTCGGAGGCTGCTGCAACATAATCGGTCTGTGCCCCAAGAACACTTGTTGGGGCCGCAGCCTCAAGGACCACCTCGAGTCTCTGCTGCGCAATCTTTTGTCTTTCGTTGAATGGCAACTTAGATAGTTTTGGTACTACGATTTGATCTATTGGTACTTCAATACCATAAATTCTGTTGCTCCCATATACACCTTTTAATAATTTATCGTATTTCTCTTTTCTATCGGCTTGTTCTAGTTCGTCGATCTCTTTTAGTTTTTCTTCGTGATCTGGGGGATCGTCGCCATTTAGTTCCGCCTCCTCGTCGGCCTTTTTAATTTCTGCGCGCTTGTCGGCAATGTTTGACCCGCGCGTTCCCTCCATTAAAATATTGGCGTTCGGGGATGTTGCTAAGCCCGATATTGCTGCCTGGTAATCCACCGTCAGTGTCAGGCTCCCATTTTGATTGAATGAAATATCGTGCTTTACCATTTGTAGGAACAAGGAAACACGTGTGGCTGCGATGGCGGTGGCTAGTACCTCATATCGAGGCCTACTGGCTCCAGGAGCGGTCTTGTTGAGTTCTGGATATATGTTTTTCAGGTTTGGTGGGACTGCCCAGCCGGCGCAGACTTTTATGCGATAGTCGTCGCCCTCGTATGCACGGTGTAGCTTTTCATCCTTGTCATTGCACTTTGGTTTACTAGGAGACTTCCCGGGTTTCTTTTTCTTTTTCCGGATGCCGGGGGAATTGATGATTAGATCCAGAAAGGTGGGTTCATCTCGGCCGGCCTGAGCCTTTCCTGCTGCGTCGGATGCCCCGGCGAAGAAATCGCCAATAGATTGAAAATATAGCACTAACGTTGCTGAGATGTTATTGTCAACTTCTGCTGGCTGCACGCCTTTTAGTTCCCACTTGAAGCTCTTGATTCCGGCGCCTGCTGCTCGGCCGAGATCGCCAGATAGAATCTTGCTTACGTCGTCAGGAGAAAGAAAGTTTGGAATTCGTAAAGGTTTCTCTACGCCAGTGGGCTTCTTGGTTTTCTTATCATACTCGACGCGCGAGATCTTAATATAAGGAGATAGCAATCCGTGTACATCAGGACAAAGACTCATAATCTCTTTCACCTCGGCAGTTTGGCCGCCATGATGGATGCGAGACATAACTGTGCCAGGGTCGGCGAGGGGGTCAGTAATGATTGTCGAGGAACCATAGTTTGACCGCGGTGGGTTTTTCTTAAGGATCCCTTGGTGGTGGTCTGCTAGTATGTGGAGGCGCTCAAGGAGAATACACTGAAAATCAATTGGCTTCGGGTCCAGCGCACCGGATTCTTCTGCCAATTTAGCTTCTTTTTCCCGGGTCTTCTTGGCTTTTTTGGCTGCTTTGTCTGATTCCTTGACTGCCTTGTCAGGATCTTCTCCGGCGGCTTCTGCTTCCTTGCGCGCGGTTTCTCTGCGGTCATCGCGCTTGTCTCTCTTACTTTGAGCGCGACGAGCGGTTTCCTCGTCGCCGAACACGATGTCCCAATAGTATCCCATAACCCTATCCCCTTACCCTGCCGCGACGATTCTTAAGATGCTTTCGAGTGGCATAGGAATATAAATGACATCGCCTGTTTGAATGTGTGCTTCGGTTGGTTTTCTATTAAACAGGGCAATGACCCACCAATATTGAGCAGCACCATAGTTCTCGATTGCAAGTTTATAAAACCGATCGCCGGTGGACCAGATGTGTGTCTTCTTTGTCATGCCAGAAATTTCAGCAACCGTGGGATACTCAAAGGTGGGAGTATCATAATGGCGAATGCCCTTTACATGTCTTTCTTCAAAGATATTATCATAAAGCGGCTCTCGATTATAGAAGATTGTGCGGTAATCGTATCGTGTAGGCATCAGTTATTTGCCTCCGGTGCCTTCGAGTACGGCGCCTTGGTCTGACTGCTTGACCGGGTTGCCGGGATCACCGGTGATCTCGTCCTTCTCATAAATAGTGGTCTGGTCGGTTCGCGTGCCCGGAATGATGGCTGGAGCGGCATTGGGGAAAACTGCACCGTCTTTGCCAAAGCTATATTTGCCACTCTTTTCAGACCAACCGGTGAGATGCTTGTGCAGTACCGTAAAGTCTAGCGTAAGGCTCACAACTTTAGGTACATACAATCCCTTGGTGCCCTTTTCTGTCTTTATAAAATCGACCATTTTTGTCTTCGTAGAGGACCCCGTATCTAGCTCGGCTGGCATCTCACCATCAGTTACCTCTTTGTAACCTTGTCCACTTATAAACCCACCCTGGTTCATATCGGGGCTATAAGAGGCGCCGCCAAGAAACCCTATCAATTGAGAACCATCGGTAGAGTCGGATATCAAATTTGTCCAGCGCATTCCCAGAAGCGGGCCGGCCTTTAGCGTGTTTTGAATGTTGCGACCTGAGTTTTCATATACTGGGTATAAAAAAGAAATTAACTTATTTATCCTGGCTAGATTCTGCACCGCCTGTTCAGCGTCACCGGACACCACATCAAACCCTAGGGAGATCTGACGCTGAGTATTCTGGAACGTCGCCAGTGGATCCATTCTACCATAGACAGTTTCTGTATTCCAAGTAGAGGTGAACTGGTCCGAAAACTCTGTTACCCAACCGCGAAAATCAATCGTTTGTTTGGTGGCCAAATGAGTAATATAAATCGTAAAGAATGTATTCTCAATTAATCCTGGATCATAGCTAGCTGCTTGCATGGTGGTACCTCAGTGTAATAAATAGAGTTGCGATAAGAATTTTATAAATTAACGCAGTCCGATTTCTTTCTTGAACTCGGGCCCCTTGAGGACTTCCATCACAACGTCATGCAGCTCGCGCTCGCCGATCTTAACCAGAACAGAATGCTTGTTAAAGTTTACAACTGGTTTTGAAATTGTAGAGTCCTTGGCTCGCGCGGCCTTTGAGAGTCGTTCGTCAGACGGCCAAGGGAAGGGCGTGTCTTCGGTCTTGCCAGCTGCCGCGGCATCCATCCGCTTCTCAGTTGCCTCGCGGCCGGGGGCGTTGGTATCTGGCTTATACACCGTATCTATGGTTAGCGTGGCCGACTTGTTAAACTCTGTGAGTGCTTCGAGCTTCGATAGTCCGATGACCTTTGTTGCGCCAGCGAAGGCTAACAGCGCCGGGGTGAGATAAGCGAGGGCGGCTGCTGTTGCCAAGATTCCGAGGGCTGCAGCGCCGATGCCCATAAGGGCAGCAGAGAACGCAATAACCTGTGGGAGTACTGCTACAAAAGAGAATATAGATGCCTTAAGGCTCTCTGTTCCCGCAGCAACTAGGTTCATTCCAGTGCCGACGGTCATCAAAGCCCCGGCAAAGACCCCTAACACGGTAGAGCCGATCATAAGTGGATAGGCTGCGAGGAGGAGAGCTACTGCGAGAGCTCCCAACCCTGCAGCGCCTACGGCCGCACCATAGGCAAGGGTCACTAGACTCATTCCTAATGCTCCGAAGGCCTTGGCCGTAGCAAATATTTGATCTGCTGGGATCTTGAACAACTGTTCTACTAAAATCGCCAGGCCCTTGGCGGCCAGATTGATACCGAACCCTAAGAGCACAGCGGCAGCCCCTAGAGCAGTGATTAAGACTGCCGTGGCGACGAGGGCCCAGCCTGCCGCCGCGGCTGCGACGGAGGCGCCTACAAGGAAATAGACGGCTGCTGAGAATATTCCCATCCCAATGGCTGCCGCAATCAGGTTTGGGCCGTCCAGATCCTTAAATAGAGGTATCAGCTGGGCTAGGCCCAACGCGGCAAGATTGATACCAAATCCCATCAAGATGGCGGCGACGCCGATGGCGCCAATAACCGCTGCCATGGCCCAGAGCATCGGGGCTGCGGCAGTTGACATAACCGCGGCGATAACAATTGCTGCTATGGCAGTCGAGAAAAAGATAAGCGAAAGAGCTGCAGCAAAGATCTGGCCACCCTTGAGGTCGCCAAATGCGGCCACCAACAACGACATGCCTTTGGCAGCAAGGAAAATGCCGCCGCCAATAAGTAAGAATGCGATACCTAGGGCGATCAGTGGACCAGCAGCAGTCAGACTAGCGGTGGCAAGGATATATAGCATTCCAGCGAACAGGGCGCCTACGATCACCAGTGCGACAAGGGCGCCAGCGATCTCTCCTCCGGACAAATCTTTGAATGCTAGCACCAGGTAGGAAAGACCATATGCAGCCACCGCGATGCCAGCGCCGATCATCATGATTGCGGCGCCGAAAGCGAGGATTTCTTTATATGTGCCCTTCAGGGCGTTGCCGAGATTTCTGGCACCCCTTGCCGTATGAGACAGGAAGTTACCAACACTCCTTCCGGCGTTCGTTGCCGAGGCGCCGGTGGCCGCGGCAGTGCCGCCGAGGGCCCCCAGCGTGGCCTGCACCGCGACGATCCCGGCGGCGGCTTTGTAGGCAATGACCGTTAGCAAGAGAAGCCCGCCAACAATAATGATGAGCCACTTGCCGAAGGGGTTTGTCATTATTTTGACCAGGAGGTCAACAAACCAAGTAATTGCTTTTATGACTGGCTCTAGTGCCACAAACATAGAGTTAAAGGCGTTTTTTAGCTTATCTATTTGCTTTTGTGACCGCATGGCAGTTTCTTTAATTTCTTCTTGGCGCTTGATTTCCAATTCTTCGGCGGCAGACAAATTACCAAACATTCTTCGGGCTTCATCAACACCAACACCGAGTGCATCGGCAATTGCCAACTGCTCATACTTGCCCATATCTGAGAATAACTGTCCACTGGCATCCATCGACTCAGTTAACATTTCCAAACGTTCTGATTCAGAGGCATTCAACATATCGATGGAGTTTAGGTATGGTCCGCCCAAAATAGCGTTTAGGCGGCCGACCTTCTGTGCTGCGCCGTCGAAAGTATCGAATGCTTTGCCGGAGATGCTAACTAGCTGGCTAACTTCGAGTCCAGTTGCCTTGGATTGCTTCTGGAGATCCTGGAAAACACCGACGACGTCCTCGCCGTGGAAGGCTAGCTGTTTTGCTACTGATGAGAATTCCTGAAAGACTACTGTGGTCGATTTGCCAAGACTTTGGGCTGTGTCTTGCAGGGTTTGGTTTAATTCACCAAGTTGAGTTTCATTAAATCCTAATGATTTTGTCGCTTGATCCCACATCTTGGCAGTGGATTCGAGTGGAACATTAAGTTCCTGCAACAGTGCAGCTTGTCCGCGGAGAGAATCGGCGGTGGATTTGTTCAGCGTGGTAAAACTCGACATCCCTTGATATAGGGCCGCGTTTGCTGCGCCGGCTTTCACCGCGTCGACGCCATATTCGCGCAGTTCGTTACGTGTCTGGGCAATGCCCGCAGTATAGTCTGTCGCCGTTCCTGTGGCCTTAACCATGGCGGCATTGGCGTCTGCTGTTGTTAGCGCGATCATCAAAAGCTTGTTTGCTATGCCGACAAGGGCGGCGCCGCTCGTGACCATATCACTAATTCCACTAGCGAAGCCCTTCATTTCGGCAACACTGGTGGGGAGCATGGAGTTCATCTTCCCCAGAATACCGTCGATCGGGAGGAGACTGGCTACTAATTGTTTACCCTTGGTTTCACCGACGCCGAGTTCTTGGTTTACTTTTGCTTGCGTTTTTGCCCATTGTTCGGCCGCGGCCGCAGTCTGGAACGTCTCTTCCTTGAACTGCTCTAGTGTCGACATCCGGTGCTTGGTTTGAATGTCGAGCTTTTCGCCGGCGTCGAGCCTTGCCTGAAGAGATTCGTATTCTTTGTCCGCGGCTTCCTTCATCCGCGTTATGTATTCCAGCTCGCCTTCTGTATCGCGACGAGGGGCAGCCCCGCCAAGTGGAGATGAACCCCCGCCGCCTTCGCCGGATGCGGAAGCGGCAGCCATACCCTTGAGTTCATCAAGAATGCTCTGTAATATGGCTGCTTGGTCGGTGGCGTCGGTCATTTAGGGGAGCCCTTTAGTTTTTAAACGGCCAACGTAAGCCCGTCTCAGACTCGAAAGCCCGGATGGACCTGTCGAGGTTGCTCTTGTTCGTCATCGTGGTGTGGTCTGCCAGTCCATGCTTCATATATGAGTCCATATATCGCTTTTCGCTTTTAAGAGCCCCAAAAAAGGATTCTATTTGTTTTTGTGTCCCCTTAATGGATACAGGAAAATCAAAGCCGGCATGATATAAATCAAGCAACATACCTCTAACGCCTCGCGCGAATGCAGAACTGGGGTTTCGAAATTCGTTTATACTTTTGTCGTTTAAATCAATTACTACTTTTTCCATCTGGAGTGCACCTCAACAATAAATAGTTATATATAACAAAAGCCGCTCAAAACTGAGCGGCCCTTATCATTATCTCTTGGATTTTGCTTTTCTCATAGCATCATCCGACGCTTTCTTCTCGTCTTCGAATTCTTTGATTAATCTTTTAACGAACCATCTTCTTAATTGTGTCGGAAGATTATATGCTTCGAATATTGACCAGCCGCCGTGGTGTTTTAAAATAAACAGTTCTTCGTAGACTACTTCTTGGTACTCGCTACTTAGGCCAAAAAAACTGCGCCGTCAACGGCATACCCACCTTCTCCAGATGATCACAGTTATCACAAGAAAACTCAAAGGATAGGTCGATATCGGGGACCAAATTCTCATATGTTGCTCGGATTTCTCTAGTAATTAGAGTCGGGCACTGCTCGATAAACTTCTTAAGCATCGATGCGTCTGTAACTTCGTTGACACGGACGATAACCGCTTCTAATTGATCGGTGATGTTAGCATCCGGAAGCTTAAGCTTCTTTCGCTTCTCACGCAGCTTCATAATACGGTGTTCGTCTTGGCCACTTAACAGGCGAACCTCAACTTCAAGATCATTATACTTTGAAAGGACAATCTGATAGTTGCCGTTGTCTAAAGTTACAACATTCTCGGGTACATCCGTCTCTGCCTTGGGTTCGATCTCACTTAAGTCGACTGAGCACTCCTGTGAAGTGCTGCAAGCGGGACATCCGACAGTAACTGAATACTCCGGGCCGAAACCTGTGATTCTTGCCACAAGCAACACGGCATTCTTGTCGCCAACCAATAGGTTTGATGCTTTTATCTTTTTATTAACAATTAGAGAGTCCAACAAACGATCGAGAGCAATGCCTTTTTTAATTAAAGCCTCTGAGGTAAGAATATCTTCCTCTTTTGCTGTCATGTGTCGGATTTCTAGGGAATTAACCCCGTGAAGTGGATGATTCTCTGGGTATAGCTCTCCCTTGCTGGGGAGGTCCACAAACTCTGTTGGGTTTATGAATGAAAATATGTCTGCTGTGTTGTTTTCTACAATGGGGGGTGGAGGAGCGGATGCGTCCGGTTGGGGGGCACCCGTTCTCTCCGAGTTATTTCTTCTTTTTGACAAATGTCACCTTCTCTTTCTCTTTTTAGGAAGCTTCTTTGGGCTGTGAGTTTAAACTTCTTTGGACTACTAGTCCTCTTCCTCTTTCGTCGTTTTGACTTTGACCGGACCGGGGTCGCTGGCACCGGAACCATACCATGCCCAATCATACCTGAAAGTTATATCAATATTAAGTAAATCTTCTGTTGAATAGTCCAGGTCGCCAAACTTAACGTTTGTGATCCAAGGATTTTTCAGTTCCCAAGTACCAATAAGTTCCCCTGACCCGCCTAGTTCGCGGATCCTCACATCGCCAAGAGCATCAAGAGCATCAAGCTTATTGGGAGTACCCGGGCCGACTTTGGATTCCCCACTGAGGCCTGCGTTCCCGCCGAAGATGGCGCTCTGTTGAGTCGGGTCGAGGTACCCAGACTGGTACAGAGCCTCATAAAGAAGCGTGTTGCCATCGGGGTCGACGGCGTTAATAAGTTGGACAGTCACCGGGTCCCACGTAAGTGCTCCGGGATACCAATATGTGTTTCCCAAGAACTTGTGTTCGGTCTCGCCGATTGAGTAGGCGGGCTTTGTAACCGTTTTGGCTAAATACTGTTTATAAGCTTCACCGCTAGGTGCGTTAGCGCCCAAAAGGGGAAGATTCAATAAAAATCTATGTGCTCTGCGCGGTTCTGATTTTGCGTCGTTCCAAAATGCCATGTTCTTTAATCTCCTGTTAGATCTAATTTAAATAGTGCGAGGGGGATAAACCCCCCGCTTTATTTTTTAATCTACGAATGCGGCTCCCGTTCTTGTAATGTTGAAGTCAATCGCGATGTATTCGATAGCGCGTGTGGGCTTCAAGAAGATCTGGGCGTACATGATATTGCGATCGACCAGATCGGGAGTTGTCGTAGTATTGTCAAGCACCACCTTGAAGTCAGAGAGACCGAAGTTGGACTTAACAGACTGCAAGAATGGATTGACTGTTGCAGTAAATCGATCCCAAGTAACCTGAATGTTTGGATCGAACAAGATGCCTGCTGCCATCCGCGAGATGCGCTTCTTCACGAAGATCATCAAGCGACGCACGTTAATGCGGTCGAGTGCCGAAGGCGTAACCTGTAGGGTCTTCTGACCGAAGATCACAATTCCCTCTGCGGGGAACTTGGCGATCGGGTTAACGTTGGCACCG
>Ga0208299_1002617_pt1 | contig 11983 bp, 12 predicted proteins | sample 15_taG_FD_184089 | JGI IMG/M metagenome (GOLD analysis project Ga0208299, IMG submission 184089) | Marine viral communities from the Subarctic Pacific Ocean - 15_ETSP_OMZ_AT15312 metaG (SPAdes) (version 2) | ecosystem: Environmental > Aquatic > Marine > Oceanic | place: Pacific Ocean | collected...
TTTCTTTTTTGGAGGCAAAGTGCCTAAGTTTGATTATTCAGCCATTCGTAAATTTGGAACTGAAATCAAGGGCTTCGGAGGCACCTCCAGTGGTCCCGACCCCCTCATAGAACTGCATAACAGCCTCACGGAAATGTATACAGAAAAAATAGGAGAAGATATCACATCCGTTGATATTGTAGACACAGAGAATCTCATTGGTCGGTGCGTAGTATCCGGTAATGTCCGACGGTCCGCCGCCCTTGCAATGGGAAAATATGATGATATGTGTTATCTGGAGATGAAGAACGATCAAGAAAAACTTTACCACCATCGATGGGGTTCGAACAATTCCTTTAATGCTCAGGTTGGGATGGACTATACATGGCATGCCGCCCAAAGCCAAAAGAACGGAGAACCTGGATATATCTGGCTTGATAATGCACGCACCCGCGGAAGGTTTAAAGACGGACCACGCTATGACGATATTAACGTCGCTGGATTCAACCCCTGTGTTGAACAACAATTGGAAGACGCAGAGCTGTGTTGCTTGGTAGAGACTTACCCTGCAAAGCATGAGGACCTAGAAGATTATCTGCGAACCCTCAAAATTGCATACCTCTATGGCAAGACGATTACCTTGTCGAACACACACTGGCCCGAGACTAACGCAAAGATGCTTAAGAATCGCCGCATTGGATTGTCTCAGTCTGGAGTTGTCCAGGCTTTTAATAAGTTTGGTCGGAGAGAAGTATATGAGATGTGCGATAAGGCTTACAACCATGTTAAACAACTTGACGAGGAATATTCGAATTGGCTGTGCATACCTAAGTCAGTAAGGATGACGTCTATTAAACCTTCTGGTACCGTCTCGCTTCTTAACGGGTCGACTCCTGGGATCCACCACCCAGAAGATGAATATTACATTAGACGTATACGATTCTCTAAAGATAACAAAATGCTTGACTCTTTACAAAAAGCAGGTTATAATATAGAAGATGATGCATATTCTCCCAACACTGTTGTTATCGAGTTTCCTGTACACGAGCCCTATTTTTCGAAAGGAAAAAAAGACGTTGGACTCTGGGAACAACTTGAAATTGCAGCCCAGTATCAGTATTATTGGGCAGACAACTCCGTGTCTATTACAGTCACTTTTAAACCGGAGGAGGCAGGACAGCTTAAGGCGGCTTTGGAACTCTATGAGACACGACTCAAAGCGGTCTCCTTCTTAAAGTATGAAGACACGGGTTACAAGCAAGCACCGTATGAGCCAATAACCAAAGAACATTATGAAAAACTGTTATCAGAAATAAATCCGATTTCCCGTTTTGAAAGTGATGAGGCCGGCTCTGGTTCTAAGTATTGCACCAACGACACCTGCACGATATAGGAAAAAACTATGAACTTTAATCATTTAATGGAAAAGAGATTCATCAAACGAAAATGCAAGAACCGCAACACTCCTTGTTACTTCTTACCAATCGGTAACGTAAGAGCCACTGCCGGCGAAAATGTACACCTCACCATGCATTGTAAAAATTGTGGTGTAAGAGAAGACATCTTCCTGACAAAAGAAGAGTACCACATTCAGCAAAAACTTATCCACGTGGAGATTGACCGTGCTTAGACCAGTTAATAGACATATTTTAATTGATATTAAGAAGCCGACCGGAGACACCCATGCGCCAATTATTGTATTGCCGGATGATTATTCTCCTGAAGAGTCTCGTTTTGTTGAAGTTACTGCTATAGCTAGCGCCAAAGATGCTCGCATAGAGATACAAGCAGGCGAGAAACTTATAGTGGATCGCTCTATGATCGATGAAATAAGCATTGGCCCAACTATTTATAACGTTATTTTAGACAACTATGTTGTGGGAATAATTGAATAATAAGATGGGATGTATATGGACAAACACTTCTATAATGAAGCTTCAGCCAAAAAATTGGGTTGGGCCCCAAGTTGGTTTGGCGAAAAGTATTTTGATGATAAGCTAGTTCGGGCAATTAAAAAGTGGCAAAAGTCCCGTGGATTAGCCGGCGACGGACTTTGCGGGCCCATGACTTTTAGAAGATTGTGGACCGAGCGTCAAGCCGAGATCGACGAACATAAACCAGCCGACTGCCACTATTCAAATTATATTGTGTATAACGGCGACTTCTATCCTATTGAGTGGGACAAATTTGTCTTGTGGTCTGAGAAAGGAGGCATGGAAACAAAGCCCGGACACTACTATGATTACTCCGGACGTCCAGCACGTAAGATTCGGTACTTTGTCAATCATTGGGATGTCTGCCTGTCCTCTGAGTCTTGTCAGAGGGTCTTAGATCGCCGCGGCATTTCAGTACACTTTTTGATAGATAACGACGGCACTATCTACCAGACCTTGGATCTCCAACATGCCGCATGGCATGCCGGCTCCGCTCGCACTAACCGCCCCTCAGTTGGTGTCGAGATAAGTAACGCCTACTATCCAAAATACCAAGAGTGGTATAAAAAGAATGGCCATGGGGAGCGACCAATCATTGATGATGCATGGGTACACGGTAAGAAATTGGAGCCGTTTTTGGGTTTCTATCCTAAACAGCTGGAAGCCCTAAAGGCTCTTTGGAGATCAATTAACGGTGCACTGGACATACCCTATGAAACGCCCGTTAACCAATTCAATAAAACATCTACCAAGTATGAGCAAAGCGTAGCTTATGGTAACTATACGGGATTTGTAAGCCACTACCATGTAAGTAAACAGAAGATTGATTGTGCGGGGTTAGACTTGCGCACACTTCTTGATGAAGTTAAATATAATATAGATATTCTGGATAAGTTAAAAAGTTAAAAGAATGCCACTAGTTAGGACATGGGCATTATACTTTTACTCCTCAGTTGTGTGGGGGTAGTTTCGCATGACTTTCCGTTATTACGAATTAATAATTTAACTCCTGCAGATGTAATAGTTATAGGAAAGCCGCAGCAAAAGTATGTATGGAAAAGCCTCCCCTCGGTGAGGGTGTGTGCCACCACAGAGATCCCCCTTTACCGTATACAACAAGCCCTCCACTATTGGGAAAACCTAGGATATAAATTCGATTCTGTTTATGAGGATCCTACTCCCCGGTGTATGAACCCCCGCCCCGGCGAAATAATAATAACGTTACCAGAACCCGGCTTTTCGGCTGACCACATGGCAGCTACACGCCTTTATACTTATACTCAAGGTGGAGACATAATGAAGGCTAAAATTTTTATTCTCCCTAAGTATGCGAGAAAGGCCAGAGTTATAGAGCACGAACTGGGGCACGCTTTAGGCTGGAGGCATCACCCACAGAAATTTCATATTATGCACCCGACATGGCACTTGGGAGGCTACGAGAGTGCCGGCTTAAAGAAAAGATAGCTTGACACTTTTCTGACAACAGGTTATAATACCTTAAGCATAAACTAGGAGAAACATGTTTACAAACTTATTGCTATCGCTATGCCTTATGGGTACCGCAAACGCTGGAGCATTGAGCGACAGCGAGACGTCTTATTCAGGCGCATCTATCTTAGAAGGAGACTGGGACGTATCGTTTGAAGCCGCTACCGACATCACTGGCAGTGAGGACCGATTTCCGTACGCCTTTTTTGAGGGGAATACCCTTTACGTGGGGAACTCGGACACTTATGATAACACCATTGATGCCATTGTGGAATTTTTCTGGTTTCAGTCGTCGATTGATAGGGGTACAGATTTTTATGTTGCCGTCATCAAAACACGGGTTACACCGGGTCACGACTGCTACTACGCACCCTGGGATTGGGCAAGAGGAGCACAATGTAAGTTATGGGCAGACGAGTGGAGTGATTGGGGTGAACATCCAGTTCTAAGTGTAGAGGCTATGACTGATGTTGAGCGAGAACAGGGAGCCTTCCGGTGGGATTGGTCGGTCCCGTTTGAATCATATGGTATTGACGCCTATGGACAAGTGACGTTCCAGAATGCCTACGGAATTGGTTCTGACTCAGAGGGTGCCGTGATGGCTCATGGTGCGTATCCTATTGATGAAGATGGCACCGTGCGCGCCGAAGGAGATCTACAGGTCAAGGGTTTCCACTCATCAGAATATTCCGTGCAAACTCAATATGAAGTCACGCTTTATGAGTGGGATGTGTTTGTCGATGGGCGCGCCGATCTAATGGCGTGGGACATGTATCTTAACTTAGGTGCGAGAGAAACACAATCAGCCTACCATGAATATTTCCTGAGTGTACAAGTTGAGGAAGGCATGCCTTTCATGATAGATGAGTTAAACTTTATGGGAAATTTCGATACTGGCTGGTATGATCCGTTCCACCATGAGTTAGGTGTAACGTTATCTGATTTGATTATTTCACAACCATTCTTTATGCCGGCAGATGATTCAGAGGATGAGCCAGAAGCTAACGAAGAGGACACCGGCGCTCCAACAGAACAAGAAGACACTGGCTTTGGACATGAAGAAGAGCAGTCGGACACAGACGCACCATTTGAATTTGCCGATAACAGCACAGAGGCACGAACCAAATCCTCTGCAGGATGCAGCTGTGCAACAACTAGCCGCAGTAGCCTCTATGTGATCTTTATAGCTGCTCTCCTTGCTGGCTTTAGACGAAAAGAAGATTGATATTTGAGTACGATAAAATAGTGGTAGGAAGTTGTTTGGATGCTGTTCTTTGCGCGTTTAACAACAACTACCCTATTTTTTTTACAAAGGCGCAACGACCCTTTAGATTTGACTATCTTGAGCCAGGCCGAGACTTAACCTTTTTGAAGGCCCATGGCCGGCCTCCAAAAAGTTTAACGACGTTTGAAGATAAAAAGATCGTAGGCACACCCAAAAGTCTTCTGTGGGAAAGGCTCTTGTTCTTGCTTTCTCTAGATGGCAACGCACCCCTCTCCAACCTATGCTATACCATGCGATACGATGGAGATACTCTTGTTTGTTCTAATGAGTACTCTAAGATTTTTGAATTGAAATTCAATGAGTGCCTATATTTCGGAGATCAATCAGCAACTGGTTTCGTCACAGATAAATCTCTTGACGAAAAGACATATTTATGTTATGATTATATTGCATTCAATAGTGGAGGCAAACATGAAATTGACTATATTCACACAGATGATGATTTTGTCAGCGAGATATGGTTTTATGGTTCCGACCGTATTGATGGAAATACTCCTGTTAGAGATGCTTGTGCGGTATCAACATTAACAGAACAACAGCTATTGGATTTTGATCATTCCGAGACAATGGCTAGATTTAAAACCATTCACGAAATGGAATCCAGAGGAATGAAAGGACAATTCGCAGGTGGATACACGACAGCCGGAAACCCGAAACATTACAAATTTAGAACAACTAGCATTGGACGCCAAACGCGCCAGCAGAGAACTGAAACAACCCCGCTTGAATCGAATATCACGATTCCGAAGGAAAGTACACAAAGCATGCTTGATTCTTTGTCGACCGCTAGCATGGCCTACGATAGATTTTTAAAACACCTATGAGTCGCCTTCATCTTGCGGGTATCATACCCATAGCTAATCTTGAGACAGACTTTGGGTTGTCGATTCCCGAGGTTCTTTTACCTGTCGGGCAGAATTTTTCTGCTATACAAAAATCAGTTTTTGAATGTGCCATGGCTGGCTGCAACACCATTTGGATTGTAGCTAACGATGACCTTGCGCCAGTAGTGCGAGAGACTATTGGCGACTGGATATACGATCCCGTATATTATCACAGTTTAGCTAAATTTAGTTCGGAACAACGAAAAGAAATACCTATTTACTATATACCCATCCACCCTAAAGATCGCGATCGTCGCGATTCATACGGGTGGTCGATTTTGTACGGTGCGTATTCCGCATGGCGAGTGGCACACAAGATATCCCAATGGCTGACTCCGGATAAATATTATGTATCGTTTCCCATGGGAGCCTATGCCGTCGACGATTTGCGTTCTCATCGACAAGCCATAGGTCATCGCTCTAGAAATTTTTTTTTAACCTTCGAAGGAAAGAGCGTTAAGGACAATCTCCCTCTTTCATTTACTATGTTCGGCGAGGACTTTAAAGCATGCCGACGGAGCGTTAATAAAAAAACTACCAGAGCCTATTTATCTCCGCAGGACGGAGAACAGTATCCTTCCCAAAAACTCCCTCTCGATAAGCGCTGGTCCGCTAGGCATTTTGAATTAGAAGATATTTTTGGAGATGTGAATGAAACAGATGGCACCAAGTGGGATCTTGGGTGGTATTACGATCTTTCTCGTTGGAGTGGATATCGCAATTTTCTTGCTTCGGACAATGTGATAGAAACTCCCGAAGAGGGGTTGACAAAGCCCCACATACATGTTAGATTACCATATACGGAGGGAGAAAAGTGAAAAAAGCTTGGCGCTGGGTTGTAGGACGACTTAAGCATAAATTGGCACACCTGCATCCGTCTGTGTTACTGGATACCTTAAAAGATCACGGCATGGCCCTTTTGGTGATTGTCGTAGTCTGGGAAATTATAGAAGACGTTCTTTTTCCCCTGTTGTTTATTTGGCTGGGGCACAATGTTAATCCCTGGTTTATAACTGGCGCCCCTATGAGTTGGCTTTTATGCCTTCACCCTATCGCAGTTCCTCTTTTGTGGGGACTGTGGATTAAAATTTCTCGGAGAGATAATGAGTAGAAAAGAACCTCAAATTAAGTTTGTCGGACTGCACGCACATAGTGTGGCTGGGTCCATTTTCGATGCTATTGGGTACCCCCAAGCGCATATGGATTTTGCATATAGCAACGGCGCAGACGCCCTAGCGTTAACGGATCACGGAAACATGAACGGGTTGGCATATCAGGTATTGCATGCTAAGAAAATGCAGGAGGCTGGAAAGGACTTCAAGCCCATCTTTGGGTGTGAGGCTTATTTCACCCCATCGATTGCCGAGTGGCATGAAGCCTACAACAAAGCCATGGAAGACAAGAAGAAGGTTCGATCGATCAAGAAGGATGAACAGTCCGGCGCCACGGTAGAGGATGAGGGCGACAGCAAAAAGACACAAGGCATCTTAAAGCGCCGGCGCCACCTTGTCTTGTTGGCTCAGAATCAGACAGGGCTTAACAATCTCTTCAAGCTCGTTTCCGAGTCGTACAAAGCTGAAAACTTTTATCGCTACCCGCGTATTGACTACTCGCTACTGAAGAAGTACAACGAAGGTATTATTGCCTCGTCAGCATGCCTAGGGGGCGTTTATGCTGGCAACTACTGGGAGAACCGCGACGAAGGCGAAGAAGCCGTTCTGGAGGCTATGAGAGAGTCTACGCGACAGATGGTTGACATCTTCGGAGATCGCTGGTACGCCGAGATTCAATGGAACAACATTAAAGAACAACACGAACTGAATCAATACGTTATTCAGGTTGCCAAAGAGTTTGGCGTTGGACTGGTGACAACAGCCGACAGCCATTACCCCAACCCTGACGCTTGGAAGGACAGAGAGCTTTACAAGCGGCTTGGTTGGCTTGGCAAGGGGCGCCCCTCGTGGGCAGAAGAAGAGTCGCAACTACCTGAAGGTGTTGAAGAAATCGGGTATGAGCTGTACCCCAAAAACGGCGACCAGATCTGGGAAAGTTATCAGCAATACTCTAAAGAACAAGGCTTTGAGTATGATGATGACGTCGTTCTCCAGAGCATTGAAGAAACATACCGAATCGCATTTGATCGAATTGAGTCATTTCTTCCAGATAACACAGTTCGCCTGCCAGAATTCGTTGTGCCCGCGGGCTTTACGGCGACACAGGCTCTCGTTAATTTTGCTCTTGAAGGGTTGAAGGATAGAAACCTGCACACCAACAAGGAATATACCGATCGCTTACGAAAAGAATTGGAAGTTATTGACGATCGTGGCTTCTCTAAATATTTTCTAACCATGAAGTCGATTGTTGATGTCGCCACCACCACTATGCTATCCGGCCCCGGTCGTGGTTCGGCTGCTGGATCTTTGGTGGCGTACGCGCTCGGGATCACTCAGGTCGATCCAATTCGCCACGGGCTCCTGTTCTCCCGCTTTTTGCGTTCAGACGCCACTGACTATCCCGACATCGATTATGACGTATCCGACAGTATGACCCTCAAAGAGAAGCTGGTAGAAATGTGGGGCGAAGACTGTGTTGCTCCCATTTCGAATTGGAACACTCTGCAGCTCAAAAGTTTAATTAAAGATATCTCAAAACTTTACAATATCCCCTTCACCGAGGTCAACACTGTTACCTCTATCATGATGAGAGAGGCGCTCCCCGAAGCTAAGCGCCGACATGGAATCAAGTCGGGGGTATACACTCCAACTTGGGAAGAGGTGATGGAATTCTCCCCATCCTTGCAAAGATATCTTACGGCACACCCGGCAGTTAAAACACACGTTGAGGGTCTCGTCGGGCAGGTTCGCTCTTGCTCGCGTCATGCCGGCGGTGTTGTTATCGCGGAAAACCTAGATAAGAATATGCCACTGATTAATTCAGGTGGTGTGCGACAAGCACCATGGGCTGAGGGACAGAACGTCCGACACCTTGAGCCGATGGGTTTCATTAAGTTTGATTTGCTTGGCTTATCTACGCTTAAGATGATGGAGGGTTGTATCGAACACATCCTCCGTCGTCACCACAACCTTGAGGATCCAACGTTTGCAGATGTGCTAAGCTACTACAACGAACACCTGCATCCCGACGTGATCGACATGGACAATCAAGAGGTGTATGAGAATGTTTTTCATGCCGGCAAGTGGGCAGGAATCTTTCAATTTACAGAGTCTGGCGCCCAAAAATTCTGTGTGCGGGCAAAACCACGCAACATCATTGATGTGTCGGCTATCACCTCCATCTATCGTCCTGGTCCTCTCGCAGCAAACGTACACGATGAGTATGTGGAAGCCAAAGAGAGCCCACACTATATCAAGTACCTCAATGACGACGCTCATGATATCACACAAGAGACTTTTGGCTTTTTGATTTTCCAAGAACAGATCGCCCTATTGGCTCATAAGCTTGGTGGTCTGACTCTGGATGAAGGCAACATGCTTCGCAAGGTGTTGACCAAGAAGGGTACCGGCAAGGGCTCCGTTAAAGGAAAGTTGCACGATAAGTTTATCTCGGGCTGTCTTAAGAATAAGATTGCAAGAGATGAGGCACAAGCGCTATGGGACAAGTTTGAATATTTCTCAGGCTACGGCTTCAATAAGTCGCACGCAGTCTCATACAGTATTATCTCGTTCCAGTGTGCGTGGCTTTGGAACTATTACCCTGCAGAGTGGATGGCAGCATTCTTGGACAAGGAGCCCGAGTCCCGCAAAGAGAAGGCGATCAACATCGCAAAGCAGTACGGCTTTGATATTGCACCGCTGGATGTCAACAAATCTGGCACTGTGTGGGAAATTAGCATTGACGGAAAGACGCTTATCCAACCTCTCACGTCCATTAAGGGATTGGGAATGGCAGCCATTGAACAAGTGTTAGACAATCGACCTTTCATGAATGCAGAGGATCTATTGTTCAGGGACGGAGTATCCTACAGCAAATTAAACAAGAAAGCGCTTGACGCACTGTGCCGCGGCGGAGCCTTGGACAACATTGTGGATGATAGGTTTACAGGGCGTAAACATTTTTGGTCTACATGTGTTGTTGAGCGCCCAAAAAATCTTAAGAAATTTGCAGAGAACCTAGAACTCTACCGCCCAGAGGGAGATTTCACTGAGGAAGAGGTCATCCAGTTTAAGACGGATCTTACTGGCATCTTTCCGATGAACTTGGTTATCAGCCTGGAAACCGTAGAGAAACTTCAAGAAAAATTTGTCCCTCCGATATCAGAATTTGATCCAAATTTACAATTGTGCTGGTTTATTCCTCGAAAGATAATCCCAAAACAAACCAAAAACGGTAAACTATATTGGATTGTGGAAGTCATCGATTCCAACAATGAACTTACTAGAATTAGATGTTGGGGCGTTAAGCCAGAGAAGGATCGCATTCATCTAAATCGACCCTACATGGCTCATTTGAAATATGATCCAAATTGGGGATTTAGCACATATGCCATTGGCAAAACCTTTAGGCAGATAGGGTAAGCATGAAGAAAAAAAAGTGGTCAGACAAGACCATATTAAAATCAATCCCCAACCCGTCCTCCGGCGCATATGAAATTAAATTAAAGGCACCCGAGATTACTTTTGAGGGAGTGCGTGGACAGCCTGACTTCGCATTACTTTACATCACTTTCTATCCAAAAGACAAGGTGATCGAGCTAAAATCAATGAAAGAATACTTTTATCAGTTCCGAAGCCGCATTTATTCATACGAGCGATTAATTAATGTAGTGTTTGAGGATATGATAGAGGTATACGAGCCAGAAAGATTGCGACTTGTGATGGTGTGTAACGCCCGCGGCGGAATTAGTTCTAAACTTGCTATTGACTCAGACTGGAAAGATCGCGGCGGCAGTGAAAAATACAAAGACTGGATAGGTCAAAAGGAAGAGTGGTAAATGAACGTTATTAAATATTTTAGCCCTCTCTTGAAGGAGCCCAAGCTTATTGATGATCTTCCGGTAGTTATTAGAGTTAATAAGTTCGACGAAAACACGGCGCGCTCCTTTTCTTTATCGATGCGAAAGGCACAAAACACAGGTCAGCCTGTTGTGCCCGTCATTATTGATAGCTACGGTGGGCAAGTATATAGCTTGATGTCTATGATCGCAGATATCCAACACTCAAAGATAACAGTGGCCACAATCGTGCAAGGTAAGGCGATGTCTTGCGGAGCTATTCTATTTAGTTTTGGCACAGAAGGTTACAGGTACATGGATCCTGACGCCACTGTGATGATTCACGATGTTAGCTCTATGGAGTGGGGAAAAATTGAAGAAATAAAAGCGTCCGCTGGCGAAGCCGAACGGCTTAATCAGAAAGTTTACCGAATGATGGCGGAAAATTGCGGACATCATGAAGAATATTTTTTAGACATTGTACACGAAAAAGGACACGCAGACTGGTTCTTGGAAGCTGATCAGGCTAAGAAGCACAATTTAACCAACCACCTCCACATGCCGCGGCTACAAATCAAAGCAGACGTTCGCTTTAAGTTCGAGTAAGAAACTACTTAGACCGGAGGGCTATAATGTGGCTGCTAGTAATCGCTTGCGCTGGAAGCGCCTGCTAAATGAGCTAAAGTTTCTGCATGAAGAGAGAGATCTTTTAAAATCTATATGTGAGGAGGCGGGTCCCGAATTCCAGATACATTACGAAGAATTTTGCATCCGAAACAAAGTAGACCTTAAATCCCTAAATCAGAAACATGGAGAAAAGATACAGAGCTTGTATTCTCAGCGGACCATTGAACAGGGTACCCCACCGCTGCTGGCTGGCTTGCCTGTTCTCTATGAAGAGCCTGCTCAAGAAAAGGAAACCCCCTACAAGATGACAAAGGATGAGATGGAGATTCACGAAGCATTTAAGAAAATCTTCAGAAAACTAGCCCTCATTCTGCATCCGGACAAACTGGTTACAGAAGCATCTGCCGCAGAACGAGCCGAAAAACTTAAAATGTTCAAAGAGGCGAAATCGGCAATAGAGAAGCGCCGCTACTTTAAACTTCTAGAGTTAGCGGAATTTTTTAAAGTCAGGCTCCCGCGGAATTACAAACAACAGAGCCGCTGGATGAAGCGGGAGATCGTAAGAATCGAAGAAGAAATAGATCAAGAAAAGCGCACTTATAATTACCGTTTCGCTGATTGCGACACTGAGAGCCAGAAGGACACGCTGGTAGAGGCTTTCATTCGGCAAGTTTTTGGATTACAGATTTCTTCTAAATAATTCTTGACTTTTAATTTAGATGATGTTATATTTTATAAGTAATAAAGGAGAGCCCATGGCTACAACAAACCAACAGAAGAAGCAATATGTCAAAGAGTATATCCGCTCTTTGAAAGCAATCGAAGATTGCATCGA
>Ga0208299_1002622_pt1 | contig 11978 bp, 14 predicted proteins | sample 15_taG_FD_184089 | JGI IMG/M metagenome (GOLD analysis project Ga0208299, IMG submission 184089) | Marine viral communities from the Subarctic Pacific Ocean - 15_ETSP_OMZ_AT15312 metaG (SPAdes) (version 2) | ecosystem: Environmental > Aquatic > Marine > Oceanic | place: Pacific Ocean | collected...
TACAGCACCATCAACTAGTTCTGCCGAGTCAACTGAGTTTGTTGCTAGTGTTCCAGCATCGACTGTACCGTCTGGCAATCCGCCGACAGCTAATCCTGTTACTGTGCCTGAACCATTAATTACTATTGCCATTCGTTACTCCTATAATGCTTGTGCGTCTATCATCTCTTGATACGCTGTCTTTACTTCTGAAGTCCAAGTCGCATTTGCTACTGCCTGTACTCTAGCATCTTCACCGCTAATGTCTGTGTCTGCCCAAGAGTCACCTGTCTTAGTGCTAGGCTCTACAACGTGTCTATGGAATGATGATGACAATACTGCTCCATCTTCCTTGACTCTTGTTGCTGTGCGTACTTGCACTTGCCCCATCTCTAATACTTCAATCTTGTCTACTATTATTTCTTTTGTTAATGCCATTGCATTCTCCTGTTGTTAAATGTCCGTTCTAAGAATCCACTTAGAATAATTAAGAATCTGTGTAATAAAAACCACTTACCATTGCATATTTAGTTCCATTAACAAAAGCCTCATTGGATGTTGCGTTATAAGTAACAAATTGCATTTTTGTACCAGATGACTCAAAATGTCCACCTACTGAATTTTGTACAGCAGTTCCGTGTGTGTAAATAAATTGTGAATATTGTGAACCGCCACTTCGTACAGTAAAAGGCAAACCAGTAATTTTAGCTGCACCACTTGCACTACTTATTGATACACTTCCAGTATGATAAGTAACATAAACTACATCACCTATTTTTGTGTACCATCCTGTTGCTTCGTGACCTGATGCAGTACACCCTTGAAAACCCGGACTCCAAGTACCTTCCTCATAATCGTTTAAAGTATTGGCTGTTCCTGTTCCACCTACTTTAAGTCCACCTGATAGGTAGAGGTCTTTGTAACGACCAGCAGCCTCACCTAAATCTACTGCTCCATCTAATTTTGCACCTGTAGTAGCGTTTACTGTATAAATACTGTTATCACCATCGTGAAATCTAATTCCAGTATCACCAGTTCCTATTGTTAAATCACCATTTTCCTGACGAAGAGTGCCAAACTGTGTGCCACCATCTTTTAAAAATATATCTCCACCATCTGCATCAAGAATAATATCGCCACTTACATCTAGTGTTAAATCTCCTGTGTGGGTAGATGAGATTAATGTGCCAGTATCATCAGGTAATGTTATCGTTCTATCCGTACTCGTATTAGGAGCAGTTACAGTTAGTACCCCTGTTCCTGAAGCGTGTCCTTGAATTTTTACTTTAGCCATCTATATCTCCTATACGATTACCCAAGTGCTACCAGTTGGAACTGTAACTGAATAACCGCTTGAAATTGTTATTGGACCTGCACTCATTGCGTTATTACCACTCGTAATACTGTAGTCAGCATCAATCGTGTGTTCGTGTTCGTATAAGCCTTTATCTGTGGTGTTTCCTCCACCGACCGCTGTCCATCCAGAACCATCATATATTTCTGCACTGGTGTCTGTGGTGTTCCATCTTATGTAACCTGCACTTGGTGAGCCATCTCTTTGTGCTGTTGTACCTGCTGGCAGAGCACCCGAACCTGTTGCTGAAGTCTTAGTTACTACTGTTGCTGAATCTACTGCTACATTATCCCAGCTAGAACCGTCATAAACTTTCATTCTATCTGTACTCGTATTAAAGTACATATCACCTTCTGTTAAGGCATCACCATCATTATCTAATGTAGGGTCGCTTGATTTAGCTCCTAAATAAGTATCATCAAACGAATCTGCTGACGCTGCTGCTGCTGCTGCACTCGCTGCTGCTGCTGTGGCACTAGAAGCTGCGTTGGTTTCAGCAGTTTCAGCATTAGTTTCAGCAGTTTCAGCGTTAGTTTCAGCCGTCTCTGCTGCTGTCTTAGCTGTTTCTGCAGCTGTCTTAGCTGTTTCTGCAGCTGTTTTAGCAGTTTCAGCTGCTGTTTGTGCTGTTTCAGCATTTGTTTCTGCAGTCTCTGCATTTGTTTCGGCTGTTTCAGCGTTAGTTTCAGCCGTCTCTGCAGCTGTTTTAGCTGTTGAAGCAGATGATGCACTGGAAGCTGCTGCTGTGGCACTTGTGGCTGCATCCGTTGCTGGAGCATCCCAAGAAGAGCCATTATAAAATCTTATATCATTAGCAGTAGTATTATAATACATCGCTCCTTCTAAGAGAGCGTTACCATCGTTATCTACCGTAGGGTCGGAAGCTTTTGAACCTAAGAATCTATCATCAAAAGTATCTAGTGCAGCTTCAGCTGCAGCCTGCGCTGTCTCTGCATTTGTTTCTGCGGTTTCAGCATTAGTTTCAGCTGTTTCTGCAGCAGTAGCTGATGTAGCTGCAGCAGTAGCTTTAGTAGTTGCTAGTGCAACCTGAGCTGTTGCCAGAGTAACCTGTGCAGCTCCGTTTGTAGTAGCTAGAGCAGCTTGTGTAGCAGCTGTTGTAGCACTTGCAGCTGCATTTGTTTCTGCTGTTTCAGCATTAGTCTCCGCTGTTTCAGCGTTTGTTTCTGCTGTTTCAGCATTAGTCTCCGCAGTTTCAGCATTAGTTTCTGCTAATTCTGCTGCAACCTGTGCTGCCAGAGCAGCTACTTTAGCAGCTTCTGTATCTGCAATTAGTGCATCTAAGTCATAACTATCAGCAATTACTGATGATGTTGCAATTCCATATCCTCTATCAATAGCCATAACTACATTCTCCTACGCATACGTTTGACCGCTAAGTATAATCTCTGTTTTCTAGTAAGTCTCATCTATAATCTCCTAAGTTTAATGTGAAACACTCCCCATAAAGAGGAGTGCTTCGTGGTTAAACTTACGATGTAAGTTCCTGTATTGAACCCGGACGAATAACCTTAGTTCCGTACACTGTGTCAGCAGTAAATAAATCTGCAAGATACTCTTGCTTATACTGTGTTTGGGTACGAATCCCTTGTTGTGTTGCTAAGACGTGGGCATCTCTTTGGAATAAGAAAGCCTTCTCAGTATTACCAGTACCTACTTGTGTAGTCATATAAACGTCTACTCCGTAGATTGAACCGATTTTACCTGTCTTAATAGCCGAACCATCACCTATGAACGCTTGTTCAGTGAAACGCTCTTCACCCAAAAGTGCAGTCATACAAGATGGTGTAACGAGTAGAGAACGTCCATCTAGAGGCACATTTCCATCGTTAAGATTTTCGAGTGCTACTAAGATAGAAGCATCCCAATCTGTTACACTTGTAATAACCGCATTACCGCCAGTTAGTGCAGAAGCACCATCCATATCAGTAATGATTTGAGAGTCCACATTTCGAGCTAGCGCATACCCGGCGTCATCGGTATAAAACTTTCTCATTGAGTTCAACGCCTGAAGACTAGCGATGTCTTCAATCTGTGTTGACCATTCGAAATGTTTGTCGATGATTACTTCTGTATCAGTAGCTGTATCGGTAATGTAGGTAACCGTTGCATTAGCTGCCTTCGCAGTAGCACTACTCCTTCCCGGCGTTGGGATGTGGATTCTATCTCCTTTCTTCCCTTTGTGGTTTAGGCTTCGTACTAAATTGGCTGCAACTAGATTTGACTTGTAAGTAGCAACTACTTCATCCGACCAAATTTCTGGGATGAAGACTGCACTCGTAGTCTTTGTCATATTTGCCATTTTAATTAACTCCTATAAGTTATATTAGCATTATTAAACAACCCTTCCATCTGCATAAGCCTCGTATATCTCATCTTGTAACGACTCATACCGAGTAGGGTTTTCCATTTTTAAACGGATGAGGTCAGCTCGTCTGTACGTCTTACCTCCTCCTTTTGAGCCTGAAGATGTTCTCGATTCTGTTGTTCCTGCTTTAAGAGCTTCTTTCCTATTAACTTCTGCTTTCTGCTTGACTTCTTGAGTCTTACTAATCATAGACCTATCTTTCCAATTGGTCAATAACTCGTTAGCAGCATCAAAGTTGTAGGCATCTGCTGCTTGAAACATTTGCATACGAATCGGACTACCTTGTACCCATTCCTGAAAACCTTTGTCTTGTATGACATTGGAAAAATCAGGATGTGTTTGCTCCAACTGTGCTTTAGCTCCGGCTTGCGCCTGTTCAGCTTGAAACTGTTGGAACTGCTGAAACTTAGGGTGATTTTCTATGATTTGATTAACAGCCTTATTAGGGTCATTAAAAAATTCATCAGAAGTATCATTATCTTGAGTTTCTAATGGAGTGTTATCTTGCGGATTATGCTGTCTTGCAACTTCAGCTTGTAGGAAACTATCGGATAATTTTCTTAACTCTCCAACTTCTTGTGCTTTACGACCAAGTTCTTTTTCTAAGTTAGTATAACTATCTATAATATCTTCTGTAGACTTTCCGGCAAATTTAGAAGGTATCTCTGGAGCTTCGGTTTGGGTTCCTTCCGAAATATTATCCTCTGCGGAGCTCTGTATATCTTCTACACTATCTGTTATCGTACTTTCGTCTATATTAGAAATTTCTACGTTAGATTCTTCTACTGCTGCTGATGATTCTTGGGAATCAGCGTCCACTACTATATTACTCATAATTGTATCTCTCTCCGCCCTCTAGGGGTTATGAAGTTATTAAAATGGTGGGGCTATAAATCTAGTTCTTCCACCGCTAGTTTAGTTGCCTCTTCTAAAGCAATCATCTGCCTTAAAATTGACACCTGACCCTTAGCGAACCAAAGGTCTCTTTCAGACTCTATTGAGTCTAATTTGTTATATATTTCCTTGAGATTTTTTAATTCTTCAATTAAGTCTCTCCAACCATCCTGTTCTACTAAATCTGTTCTATTTCTGTAGAATTGTTTAGTTCGGTCGTCTACTGTTTCTTCTTGCGTTTGCATAATTTAAAACTGTCTCTGATTTAAGATGTTCTACTTCAGGTATATTCCTCTGTGTCTCTGAAACTTGCTTATCAATGTCAACTTTCATCTTTTCCATCTCTATCAGTTTCTTTTGTAAGCCCATAATTCTCTCTTGTAAATCAAGTTCACTTTGAGGTTGTGAAGCTCCTGCATCTGCTTGATGCTTCATAGCTTTTGCTTGTTCTTCTTGTGCTTCTGCTAATGTCTTTTGTATCTCAGCTTTCTTCTGCTCCATATCCAACTGCATAGTCATCTGTTGTATCTGCTGTTGTTCAGGATTAGGCTGCATACCTTGCATAAGTGATTGTACCACTTGGTCTCTATTATGGATACTAGAGTTCTGAAAGACTGCTAACAACAGGACATTGAAAGCGGGAGAGTCTTTCGGAATTGACTGTAGCATCTGTACCATCTGTTGCATTTCGAGCTCTTTAGCCATAATACCCATAGTAGAGTAAGGTACGAACTTGTAATCACTGACTGGATATCTTTCGACATCAAATTGTATCTTCCTCCACATACTCTTATTAATCATTGGTATGAGGAATGTATTCTGAAAATTCATTAATGTGCGTTTCTGCCTTTTAATTGAGGCAGATTGAATCATAGACATACCACTAGATGTGGCTCTGTCAGGGACTCCTGTATCAGCGGAACCAGTACCCATTTGAATCATATTTTGTAGTGAAGCTACTTGATTATAGGTATGTTGGTCTGTCTGACCTAAACTTAGAGGCATAATTGCCTGTCTCGGGTCCCCATTAGTAAGGATAGTCTTGCCGGGACGAACTTCAAGTTTTATTCCACGAGGTAGTCGAGTCGCGTCGGCAGCTACCATTGGAGTTGTTGTGAGTGCTAAAGAGTCAATTCTCGCCCTCATTTCAGCGTCTAAAGCCTTTTGTGGGTTATAACCTTTCTCACAAACACCTCTACCCCAGAACTTATTTGGTACGATGTCGTGTTGATAACTGACAAAAGGTCTGTCAACCATCATAAATGGATTCTCTTCTGCCCTTAGAATATGTTCATCATTAGCTATTGTAACAACAGCTTCGACTAATTCATCTTCATCATATTCAAAATCCTCTACATCTACTTTAGAGTCCAAGAATTTTCTAGGTACTTTACCCCAATACTCACATAGTTTAATTTGGTCTGAAGCATCCCTACTTATATACTCAGGGTCATAACCTATTTGAACTACATCAGTATCCGCTTGAATATCTACATCTCTGTATACTCCATTAGCTATACCTTCAGATATAACATATCGTGGCTTATATACTTCGTGGGCGACACCTAAAGCTTCATTTATTGAATTAGCACTAGGGTCTATAATAAATTCTTTTGGTGAGACAGCCTCTAGCCTTACATCTACATTAGAATACTCCTCAATCTCTCTAGATGTAGTTAGTGTTCCTTCTACTGGTATCTCTACAGGTCGTCTCTGTACTTTTTCTTCTGTAATTATTTTTGCAATACCTGTGCCATATATAGCACCATTAAGAAATACTTCACATAAGGCATCTTTAGCACCTGTAGATTCTAAATCTTCTTGTAATAGACCACGAATATATTCTACATCTTGCTTATCTTCATCTAGTTGGTCATCTTGGATGTCAAACCAACGCCCCCTACCAAATGTAGCCTCTTCGAGCTCTGCTACACTAGCCTCTACTGCTTGTTGTAAGGCTGGAGTTATAATCTTAGACTTTTCTGATGCTCTATTTTTATCTTCTAAGGTCCACATACCACGCCATAGACGATAGTATTCATCCCAAGGTTTAAGATAATTATTATCTCTATGGTTTCTCCACTGTTCTAATCGGCTGGATAGCCATTTAGCCAGTGCTTGGAAGTGTCTCTCTGAATCGTAATTTTTTGCCATTAATATCCTGCTATTTCATCAAAAGGTTTCCATTCTTCATCTAATTCAATAGTGTGCATAAAATCTGCGACACTTACTTGGTCTATGTACGCCAACGAGTCAACCATATCATCGTGTGTACCACTTGTTGGAAATTCTAATAGTTGAGATTCAAAATCTCTATTCCAATGACCCTTATTAAATGTAATCTTACCGTGCTCTAATCTTCCTTGTAAAGCCCAAGTAATTCTATCTGCTTTCTTCTTACCACCGTGAGTTACATCTGTTACTACAATCCATCTACTCTGAGAACGCATCTCATCTTCTAAATAAGGTAGTATGGCATTCTTTAACGCACCAGACTCAATTCCTACAATAGTTGCTTTATTTTCAATTGCAACCTGTAGTATCTTAGAACTTGTCTCTTTAATATTCCACCTGCCGTGGAGTATATCCTTAACCCACCACTCATCATTATGAATTTTAACGATAGCAATCGAAGTCTCATCCAGTTTACTACCTTTGAGACCACGTTCTTTCTCCACTTTCTCAAATCCTGCAGGGTCAACCGCGATAACATAATTGCCTTCTTTAGGCTCTTCTTTATCATATTTTATCCACTCTTGTTTAAATATACCTCCTGTAAAGGAGACAAAACTAGCTTCAAATTCTTGTCTGAAAGCTTGTGTACTCATAGTATCACGAGCTGTCTTAATCTCTTTAGGGTCGAGGATAGGATTATCTATTGAAGTATATTGAAATGCCTCCCAATCTTCATTCTTCTCATCCTTAGCCTCTTGCCATATATCGTAGAAGTGATTCTTTCCAGCTGGTGTACCAATAAAGAGCGCACCACCTTTCACATCTGCAAGCGTAGGTCTTATAATCTGTTCCCACACTTCGACCTTCATAGAGGCATATTCATCGAGGACTACATATGCAAGTCCTATGCCCCTCAGAGTATCAGGTCTATCACTACCCTTCAAACTAATTCTTCTACCGTTGACCAGAGTCATAGTAGCTGTATTTTCGTGGGTTGACTCTATAAGCTCAGTATCCTCTAAGAGCTCTTTGAGCATATTCCACATAATATCTTTAGCCTGTTGGAATGTAGGACCTATATAAAAGACATCCTTACTTTCCGACTGAAGAGCCTTAATAATAAGTATCCAAGCTGCTAATCTGGACTTACCGAAGCGTCTTCCCGCACTTACAACCTTAAATCTAGCTGGGCTATTAAAGATTTCTAACTGTGCCGGATGTAATTGTACATCTAGCTCTTTAGCCATTAGCTATACTTACTATTGTTTTATCTACAGTTTCTTCATCTATTATCACTCCATCTTCATATGTGAGTTCTTTTTTATCTCTCTCTTCAATCTCTACTTTCTTAGCCTCGAGACCACCAACATTGATAATTACGTTACCCTTATCTTCTGAAGACCTAAATTCGACTGCCTTTGTTGTAGGAATGATTCTATCCATACACATTTTAAGACAGGTCCTATCACCTTCGAGTGCCATATCTACTACTTTTTGGACTATTTCTGGTCCTTTTGTAGACATCAACTCTCTACTTAGAGCTGTAAACTTATTTATACTCCCTTTTGGTCTCCCATTAGGGTTTAAAGACTTCATTCCTTTGTACAGATTGGGCGAACCCTTATGTTTTGTAGACATCCTATTCTCTCTCCTTAGTTATACTATAGTTTCAGCTAAAGAGGGATATTTAGAAGGATAATAAAGGTTATTTCTAAGTGAAGCCTTTAGGTGAATCTTTAATGTTTATTTATAGTAATATTGTAGCATACTTTTAGTGATAAGTCAATAGTAAAAGTGAATTTAGTTACTAAAGTCTCTTCCCGCACCTCCATTTTCTAGAAATACTCTAGTAAATAGCTAAAATACCCCAAATTCCCTCAGATTTGCCTGTGAGCCTAAATTTAAATTATCACGAGAACACTTGGGTGTCCCTCCCTATGGGACTTATCGTAACTTTGGGACTAAGCTGAAGTTTCAAGGGACTAAGCTGGGACTAAGCTGGAAAACCTAGGGACTAAGCTGGGACTAAGCTGAAGTTTCAAGGGACTAAGCTGTAAATCGTGCGAAATACTCGAATCTAGAGTACTTAGGGGATTATCTAAGGGCTTACTATGTTTATCTCGAGAAGTCTCGAATGTTACGCGGGGAAAATTCTCGAGTGAGTACACTCACAAATACATATGTGAAGAAAAGAGAACGTGAGTATGAATCTTTAGCACTTCTAAACTTGTCACCGGTGACGACATTGGAAGACATAACAAAACTAAATTATCACGATTGTATGTACACGCGAAAAAATTACTGTATACTCAGGGACAAGTTGAGCAATTTCGCGAGACTATAACAAGCGAGAATATATGAAAAAACAAAATGACAAAATGACAGATACACAAATAATTGACGCGGTGTTAGACACAAGTTTAGCCATTGCACAAGGTGAAGACTTTGTGACTGACGTTATCAAAAAGGTTGCAAACAATAAGACCTTCAAGGCAAAATTTTTGAAGACTCTCAATACCAAAAAAGCTACATTAACTAAGGACGACTTGACTACCTTCGGTAAGCAGATTCACAAAATGCAAAAGTTAATTGCTAAAGGTAACACTCAAAAAGCAATATGCGAGCATTTGAAATTAGACTCGAAAGAGGTCAAGTATTCGATTCGTATCGTTAAAGAAGACGATATCAAAAGTGGTGCTTATACTGAAGAGCAACGCGGTACATACTGCGAGTTTTTTACCGACAAGGAGCCGGCTGAAGAGCCAGCACCATTAAAATTAATGGAAGTCATTGCGAATTGGGAAGAAGAGAACGAGCCGTCCGGCTTAGCGAATCCAGACCGACCAGCTTTTAACAATCAGCTACTGGAAGCTAAAGCATACTTGACCGGTAAGACTGTCGGTATGACAGTACAAAAGTAATACCAGCTGAGAGTCCCAAAAAGCCCCGTTAACGCGGGGTTTTTTTTGTCTGTAGCATATTGCATACCTTAGCAAGAAGAGTATCATTACAAGTAATTCAACAAAGCGAGAGAGAGGTATATACATATGAAATTTACAAAACAATATAACTTGCTGTCTGTCGGAAGCAATGCAAAAATCAAAAAGCCGGATACCGGTGAAGAGTACATAATAGCCGGACTATCGTTAATGCCGTCCGATTGGGTCGAAGGTATTAATGTCTGTCCGATGTCCGACTTAGCAGGATGCAAGAAGCCGTGCTTAGTCTCAGCGGGACGCGGTAATATGCCGACAGTGGTGAACGCGCGTACTCGAAAGACTGAGTTATACAGGGACGACCGTTCAACATTCTTTGCAATGCTAAGAGGCGATATTCACGCCTTCATTTACGATTGTAAGAAGCGGGATGTAAAACCGGCAATTAGATTAAATGTAATTAGTGATATCAATTACATAAAAATTATTGAAGACTTTCCGGAAGTGACTTTTTACGACTATACAAAAAATATCAAATGGCATAAGAAGGACGCACCGGCTAACTATCATTTGACATTTAGTTATTCGGAAGCTAACCCTAAGTATATGAAGTTATTCGAGCCTGTATGGAAGACTAACTATAATGTCGCTGTAGTCTTTAAGGGTAAGACCCTGCCTAAGACTTTTAAGGGTCGCAAGGTCATTAATGGTGACTTGACCGACCATAGGTTTTTAGACCCTAAAGGCGTGGTCGTAGGTCTTACGGCTAAGGGTAAAGCTAAGAAGGACGACAGCGGGTTCGTTATAGACCTATTGACTATCTAATCTAATAGGCGTATCGTTTGTTCTTAGTTACATTGTTAGAAGTTGTCACCGGTGACAGCATTTAACAAACTTTTAATATCACCGGCATAAGGAAAAATATATATGATAAATATTTACCACGACAGCTCGACACCTAAAAAATCATTCTTTCACTTTGATATTTTAGGTCTAAAGTTTAGACTAAAGACTTATCCGAGGGTCTCTATTAAGAAGTATAATGTCTATGCAGACCGTCAAGGCTATGGTCTAAACTTTGGCAAGCGTAATTTCAAAGTATATACCGCTTAAGAGCTATAAAAACTAAGGGCTGACTTCGGTTAGCCTTTACTCTTTATAACTTTAGCGAGGTGTTATTATGAAGGAGATTTAACCCATAGTAAGGCTAAGGTCGGTGCGAGAAGTACGCGAGAATCGAATCCTCGTAAGCCTATTTCACCGGTCTTACCCTCAAAAGCATTAAAACTAGTGTTTTTCAGAGTAAGATAAAAAATAATAACTAAAAGACTAGGAGGTCTTATGAATAAAATTAGCAAGGAGTTTTTGGACTTATCAGAAAAAATAACTGATACTGAACCGACGACCGAACAATTACTAAAGAGATACAAAAATTCTAATGGTGAGAACTATGTACTAGAGGACTTACCATTTGATGACTTGACGTTCTTCGCTGAGCCGGAGGTAATCGTCAATCCTTACTCAGGTGTTAAGGTTACTCTAAACCCTATTGAGGTGGCTATCTATGACGCCACTATGGGTGCTTATCACATACATATCGACTTAGGCAAGGTTGCTAAGTATGATGATGCTAAACACTGGTATAGGGAATTTTACAAAGGCAAAAATTGGTTCATTGAGAACAACATTGACGCCTATATGAAACTAATAGACTAGGAGGTCTTATGGAATTTAGTATATATTCAGATGATGTCAGAGATTTTGATGATGCTGTCGATAGAAAATTTGATATTAGAAGTGAGTACGGTTCAACTATCTTTGACGACAGAGGTAAGTTGAGCGTAGAGAATTTCGAATATACTGTCGAACCTCAAACTTATCTGGCTGTAATGATAGACCTGCAAGAGCAGGTTGATAATCTCAGGAAAGATGTCAAGCAGTTAAAGAAAATCGTAGGCTGGACTTGTGGCTATGATGATAATGGCTGGGATGTCGATAAATCTCTCTCTAAGAGAGTTAAATCTCTCGAGGAGCAAGTGGAGGTGTCTAGTGAATGAGAAATCACTAATAAGCAGACTAGCGGAGGCTTACAATAAGACCGCTTATACATACTTTGTGACTGATGGTGAGGGTAACTGTATGGCAGAGGGTATGACCGAGGTAGACGCTAGGGTCTATGCTATGAAATATGGTTACTCTATTGGTAGGACAGAGGTAAATAGCAGTTCACCGGTGAACCTCAATTCTGAGGGTGTAG
>Ga0208299_1002623_pt1 | contig 11973 bp, 21 predicted proteins | sample 15_taG_FD_184089 | JGI IMG/M metagenome (GOLD analysis project Ga0208299, IMG submission 184089) | Marine viral communities from the Subarctic Pacific Ocean - 15_ETSP_OMZ_AT15312 metaG (SPAdes) (version 2) | ecosystem: Environmental > Aquatic > Marine > Oceanic | place: Pacific Ocean | collected...
TTGGGGGGAGTTGGCGAAACCAACCCCGTTTCCAAAGGTCTGTATCAATGAATCGTTTAGCCATTACATACCAATTGTTCTACTATATCCCCAAAAATAACACAATCACACAATTCTCTATATGGATTATCTTCTGCAACCGAACCATTATAATTCCAACCATCTGAACAATTATGACAGTTTTCTTCTCTACACTCTGCAATTTGTTCATCTGTTGCAACATCTAAAAAGTCCTCAACAGCCCTATCTAATGTTGCATTATCCATTATATACCTCATAGTGCAATCTTAATATAATCATCAATCCAACAATCATTATAAGAGGCACAACATTAAACCCTCTCAAGAAATGATTAAACAATAAAAATCCCCATGCAATAATTTGGAAGTTTAAAAAATTATTCATTTCGCCTCCAAACTATTTTCATGCTCGATAAAATCTTGCATATATTCTCTTACAGTTTTAAACTCATAATCTTGCTCTGCTTGAAGATATTGTCTAATTATACCTAATGCAACTCCTAATCTTTCTGCGGGAGAATTGTTAGTTATTAAATCTGATACTCTGTTATCTGTTTTCATGTCGCTTCCTTTGTTGTTTTCTGTTGTCATACGGTTTAAAAGTTAAGTTTAATTTTATATTATATCAAAATACTTTTTTTACAAATAATAAAAAAGGGAGTATTGTACTCCCCTTTTCATTTCCTTTTTAAAATGGCACATCAATATCTGATGATGGTGGTTGTTGCTCGTTTAGTTCCTCATAGTGATATTCGTTGTGTGCAAGGTGTTCAATGGTTTGTTTAAGCTGTTTATCAGCATAAACTGTTGGTTTGTATTCATCTCCCTTTTTTTCACTTGGGAAACCAACAAAATATCCATCATTGCCCTGTATCATCTTAAAACCTTTAACAACTAATCCCTCATCTGTTTCAATATCAAAAAATGCAACTATCTTGCCCCAACTACCCTTTGTCATTCTGTTTATTTTCATTCTTCCTCGCTTTCAAAATCTGCCCATTCTTGACATTCAGAGCAGATTGCTAACCCATCATTAATACTACTTCCAGCAGTAGCACCACAACATTCACTTATTTCGGCATCATCTGGAAACCGCTCTTTTGGATCTAACTTTTTACTCATTTTCTTTTTCCCATTGTGTGATTCGTGATACCATTTGCTGCAACCCACCTTCTGCTGTGGATTTATTTAATGTTTTCCACCAATCATTCATCTTCTTTTTACCGCCTTTAAAAGCATCATGTGATAACAACTCTTGATATTGTGCTTTCTGTTCTTCCGTAACCCATTCTTGTTGATGTATTGCGTTCGTTACTTCATCAGCAGTAGCAATAGATACATCAATTCCAATTCCTAAAAACGCCATTGCACGCCCCACAGCACTACTCTCTCCGCACTCCAAAGCATTAAGTTTATTAATTCTTGATGAACTAACCAATTCACAGGCATATCCTGTAAATATACGGTCTGGACTTGCTACATCTGGAACAACTATTGCCTTAACTATAAATCGTTCATCACTAAATTCAACTAAATCAGTTCTGATAGAACCATTCGGATATAACTTATGGAACTCTTGAACTCTCTCATTAACCGTTACATACTCTTTCCCGTGTATTGTTACACTCATCTCCATAACTCCTTAACTTTAACTTTAAGCACCTCTGCAATCAGAACCTTATATTTCATTTTTGGCTCACTACCATTAATCCAATGGGTAATCAATTGAGGTGCAACTCCTATTTTACGAGAGAGCCACCGTTGGCTTCTCTCCTCTTGTTTTAGTATTTCGAGTACCTTATTCATTGTCTCTCTTTCACTCATTACACTAACTCCTTAACTCTCGTGAGAGTGGTTGTATTGACATCTTCCACTATATGATACTCAAAGTCAGACATCTTAACTTTTTTATCGGCAGTTCTATGCCCCTTGATAATTCCTTTAATAGTAACATCGTCATCGATTTCTACATTACGAGCAAATTTAGAATTTGATAAAATGGTGAATATATTGCCGACATTACGCATCTCTACGCAAATAGTATCTCCATAGTATCCCTCAATCCAAAACTTATTCAGCACAGTTACACTTAATTCAATAGCATCACCTTCAGAGCCTACAAATTGGCTTCTATGGAGGTCTTTCTCTATTGCCTTACACTTACCCTCAAATTGAGCAGTTGCATCTTCTATGGCTTTTTTCATGTCGCTTCCTTTTTTGTTGTTTTCTGTTGTCATAACTGCCTAAAAGTAATACACTTTTTATATATTGTCAAATACTTTTTTTATAAAATGTAAAATAAAATTATTTCTTATTATAGAAAACAAAAAACCCCCAACCGAAGTTGAGGGTCTTTTGGGAGAGAGTAGCAAGAAGATGCTACGAGAGAATTTTTACCATGTTTCTCTAATTTTCATTGACATATCCCATAAATTGACAGCTTTTTGGGTTGCAGGAAATGATTTTTGATTAAATCTTGCGAATAGATAATCACCACCAATTATTGAAGTTGAATCTGGAGAAAAAATAAACGGAATCAATTGTCCGCCTGTCTTCAGCCATATATCGATAAATGCTGTGTCTGCTGAGTATGGGTGTGCCATATCGCTTGGCATTAAATCAGTATCGGATATAAAACTAAAACCAAGGTCATAAGAGATACGGCCTCCGGCTCTACGATGAGTAGATGTTCCTTGATTTCTGAACGGCTGACCAAAAACATTATCAGAAAAATCATCACCACCTAAATAGTTTGTATTTCCAAATTCTCCACCACCGATTGAAGATTGTACTTTAACACCCTCATAATCAATTGCCCGTTTAACGCTCATATTTGGTGCATGTGGCATCGTATAATATTCCCCTAACATAATACCACCAATTTCCAAATCTGTGGCTGAGAAATTACTATCATCTTCAATTTCAATCGCCCAATATCTACCATCATTTGCACCTACTTCATCAAAAGTGAATATTGTAGAACCATTTTTAGAGGGATCGATTACATCTGTGTCCACAGTCGCATTCACAACAGCAGTTAGATTTGCAACAGAAGTCCCCTCTCCAGCACCGGTAAATGCAGTTGCTTTATATGCAACCCTAACTCGCCCATCTGCTTCATCTAAATTATGATTAAGAATTGCAACATAATCCATAACAGTCGCAGAAGAAGTTATTCCTGTATCCCATTGCAAAATAATATGTGTAATTGTATTAGCAGAAGTATCAAAGGAACAACGATTAAGAGGTTTTGTATCAATTAAATCATATACATTAGAACCAGTATTGAGTGTACCTTGTATTAATGACCATTTATTAATATTAGTTCCTCTGGATATTTTCCAGTTCACCTCATCAACATAAAATCTTGGTAATGCTATTCTTCCATAACTCATGTACTATATACCTCTCTCGCTTCAAATTTTAATCTTCCGGGAGTTCTTATTAAACTTGTTATCATTAAATACTTATCTGACCAAGTATATCCAAATGGCTTTGTATCAAGATCAAATTGAACAATATCACCTACTTCTAAATTATACATCTTAGGGTTTACAATACCCCCAGAAACCATTAAGCGGACATCTCCGAATATATTATTGTAATAATCCCAATAACCTTGAACTGTATCTGTTCCATCAGTAGAAACTAATGCATCTAATTTCACATCTTTTATATTTTCTGCATCTTTAATGTTCCAATTTGTCCTCGCAGATGAGTTTTCTTGATTTTCCTCAAAAGCATAGCCATCTTCTGTTGGTTTTCTTCCAAATTCAATATTCATTTTTGTTAGTAATTGAGAGAAAGGAGTATTTTTGGTTGTTATCCCAGACATGTCTTGATTGGTTAGTGTATGTGCTACATCTGATGGAGAATAAGTATCTTTTACATATATATATTTAAATTCTCCATCACTTCCCCATGCCCCTATAAAACAACCCTCTTTTTGTAGTTTTTCAAGTGTTTTTTCAACATCTTCTGGTTTTAATTGCCACCACCGAAGTTCCCAATTTGTTCTGTCGGTGTCTATATCGCTCCAACCCGTCGGTGACCCAGTATATCCTGCAAATCTATGCAATAAATCTCTGTGTGCTTGTGCAATTTTTGTAATAGTTGTTGGTGTAGAAGTCCCGTTTATCCAATAATTAGTTCCATCTTGGTCAAGGTCATAGTCTTGCAACCCGTCCCCCCCAATATATACATTTTCAATTGATTTTAATGTATTTTCTACTGAATTTATATCTGTTTGGTCAATTTGTGTTGTTCCTGATATTTTAATATCATAAATTTTAACATTAAAATCAAAATCATTACTTCCTGTTGTAATATCCCCCCCATCATCAATCATCATAATTAAAGAGTGTTGAGATATGTCATTCCAATCAGACGAACTCAATGTTGCAGTTTTGGTTGTAATTGATGTTGTTTCTGGTGTTGTATTATCAATATTTACAATAGGAGATGAATCAGAATCCCCGAACTTTAACCAATAATTAGAGTTGGAAGAATATGTGACATCATTAACTATTAACCACATAGTACATCTCGTTGAAATTGTAATATTTGACGCTGCAACGTGGGATAATGGCATTACCAATTCAACCCTCCCAGAAGTTACATCTCCTGCAAAATATATGGGAGCAGTAAAATGAAAATTATGTTCTAAATATGTTGTATCGTCTGGGAATAATGATTTATTATTGTATATTGCAGCAGGGTTATCGTTAGGAGAAATAAAATTACCATAACCAAAAGTTAATTTAGTTCCTATTACTGGTTTTATTATAAAGTCCCTATATAGTTCTTTTTTTATATATGTGTAATTATATCCGTTTTCCGTTGTTGCCGTATTAGATAAAGCACTTCCTCCAACCCCATCTAATATTGGGAAAAATTTACCACAAGCATCATCGAAAAAATGTGGTTGCACATTAGATGTTTGCCCCCCTAATATAAAATATTTATCCAAGGTGTTATCCATACTAACTGCTGGAGCAGGATATAATTTAGAACTCGTATATAAATCTGATGGGGAGGTTTTTTCGTAATCCCCATAAGCTATTGGAACATATATATTACTGATTGATTCCTTGTCTCTCGGAATAGTAAGAAAATCCCATGGTCGTTGTTCCACTATCTGCAAACTAATCTTATCTAAATCGTGTTTTATATCAACCAATCTTCCAGAATATATTTGAAAACAATCACTCAATGCAGAATCCCCATTAATTTGTGAATAAATCTTAACCGTTCTGTTGATATACTTATTAGACCCACCTAATATTTCTTCGGAGAATGGATTGCCATTATATGTAAAATTGATGATATCAAGTGATACATTTCCAGTTGATGCTTTACTATCAGCAAGGTTAATTTTTGTTCTTATAGAGGGTTTGTTAGTTACCACCCCACGATAAAATACATTATCGACAACGGTATCTGCACCACTAATAGCAAAGAAGTTTGTTTCATCTCCGTAATAAAGTTGAATTATCCAATTTTCTCGAATATTGCCAAGTCGAGTTGTATCTGGCAATGTTATGCTAATCCGAACCTCCCTGCTTTCTCAATTGCTGGAATGATATGGTCAATTACTGTTTCATCTACAAGAGGAGCAGAGATGTTTACTGTTATTCCTCCTTTAGGTGCATTAGTCCCCTCTCGTTCTAATGGTGTAACTTGTACTTGTTCTGCACCGGCTTCACCAGCAATAAACAATGAGGGTTGATTAACCACTCCATCAAATCCCTCTGCAAACTTTGGAACTCCAGCCAATGCTTTATCGACAAGACCAGCAACAACTGCACCACCAGCAGCAGCAATGCCAATATTCAATGGAAATGGAACAGTTTTCAATACTGATGAAATATAACCTGCAACTGCTTCCATAACTTCTGCTCTAACGACAGATTTCATTGCCTCTGATGCTGATTGCCCCGAGAGTGCTGCGTTTTTTGAATCTTGTAGAACTGTTTTTTCTTTTTCTTTTCTTTTATTTGCTTCTGATTTTTTTATTGCTTCTTCAATAGTTTCTTCTGCGACTTTTATTTTTTCAAGATTTTCCAAATAACTATCAGTAAATGAAGTGTATTTAACTTCTGCTTCGGTAATTTGAAAATTAAATTCCTCCCAATTCATAAGATAGTCCATCATAATATTGTCTTGCATCAAAATATTGGTAGCATTCATTCTCTCAATGATAATGCTTATTTTTTCTTCCAATATTTCCATTTCTTCGGCAACACCGCCCCCAAATAAAGGACTATCTTTAAACGGTGAATTGATTAATTTCGTCAGCTCAACTTGGGATTTAGACAATTCTACACTTAGTTTCTCTTGGTCAGTTGTTTGTTGGATAGTGTCCATGTCTAATCGCTTAAGACTATCCAAATATCCCCCAACAGCTTCAGAAGCCCCTTTGAAAAATTTAGCAGAATTGATTACAGCCGGAGCAAGTAAGTCCCCTAAACTTTCTGCTGCATCTCCCATTGCATTATGCATCTGGTCAATACTTCCAGCCATCGTTTCTGCTTGTGCTTTTGCTTGACCACCAAAAAGAGTAGCAACATTATTCGTTAATGATTCAAGTCTTCCCGTTGATCCTACCGCACCCTCAACTTGGATACCATAACGGCTCATGGCATTAGTAGATGATCCAAGAGTTTTTGCAACCAAATCACCAGCTGCTTTTAAATCCATACCCATAGCAACAGATATGTCTAATGTGGCTTCCGTTGCTTTTTTAATTGCATCTTCTGAATCTAAAAATGCGGCTAAACTTGCCTGTACTCCTATAATTGCTTCATCACCGAAAGTAGTTACCTTTTGTAAAGCGGTGGCTTGATTAAGTAATGCTTTTGATCTATGACCCAACGCTACTTCAAGTTTCTTTTCAGCCTGTTCTTGTACACCTGCAAGATTTATTGCAGACTTCATTCCAGATAATAACATTTGAGCACCAAAAAAACCAGCAGCAGCAACACCTGCTTTCTTTGCTAAATTACCAAGAGAATTATTTAATCCTCCAATACTTTTTGATGCCTTTTTAGCACCTTTTTCTTTTACATCTATTGTGTATTTATTGGTTGGCATTAATTTCCTCTTTAATTATTCCCCAGTTATCGATAAAATCGGCAGGAGTTTCATTTAACGACCTAAATGGAGGAGTTCCGGAATCTTTGCAGTATGTATAAGATTGAATCATTATTTGTGCATCTTGGGATACAAATTCTTGGGAGTTTGCAAAAAAGAAATGCTGTGTGTATAATGCTTCTCCAATAGGATACCCCTCTTGTTTTGCTTGGTCATAACATCTAATAAGTTCATCATAAACATCATTAATTCCTTTAAACTCTCTTATTTGCTTATCTACCGGACTTTTAGCGGTATATGGATAAACAAGGTTGCTCGGTTGCATTCCTTTGAGACTAAACCATATATTTAACCTCAATAGTATTTCTTTTATTTTTTTTTAGTAGATTCTAATACAATCACTCCGAATAATTGAAAAAACTCCGCATCTTTAAATTCATTCAATTCTTCATCGGTATAATTAGTCCATAACCTACAAACATCAACAACCCTTGTGTATAAATTTAACTCTGGGTTTCTGTTGTGTTCAAACATCAAATCATTGTATTGACATCTCTCTTGAAGATTGAGCTTTTTTAGTTCAACCTCCCTTGTTGAGATTATTTTATCGCCATCTTTTACTTCAATAATTACTTTATGCAATTGTTATTCCTACGATTGATGTTGAGGGTGTTCCTGCATTCCCAAGTGCAGTAAATGGAATTGCTTGTTTTAAATAACTTCCTCCACTATCAACACTTGCTTCATTGATTATTGCTGCCGGAATATCTATTGTGAAATTACTTGATTCTGCAAGATTAACTGCTACTGTATTGCCATCTTTAAATTTAGCAAGTAAATCATGTACAGCATCATCTCGTTTACATTGAATGTTTCCTGTGGCTTCCATTGCCCCAGTCATTGCTAATCCATACGGATCAAAGTTTGTTGTATCTTTGAAATGTATTCTTTCAATAGTTCGTGAAAAGGCAACGTCCCAACCCATAACAACTAAATCTTCTTGTGACCCACCATTAATATAAGCAGTTGTAAGAGATTTAATGTTCTTTGGTGTTGCAGAATCTTCTGTTGATGATGATGGTGTCAAACTTCCATGTGTTGGTTGATATGCAGTCACCATATTAAGTGATACTGTTAATTCTCCACCCTCTGAACCAATATCTTCTGCTAATGTCATTCCAGTAGCAACACAAGATTTACAGATAATATCTGAATTAGTTGCATCAGCACCAGCATTAGCAAACAATACTGTCATTTGTGTCGTTGCGGAAGCTCCATCTTTGTATGCACTTGTTGGGAATGCGTAATTCCCCGTAAAATCACATTCCGAAACACCGTCTTCAAACATTAATTGACATGATCGCAATACACTTGTTACAGTACCTTTGAATACCAAATCGAAAGTATATAACTTTTGGTCTGGTCGATGTGTTGCTTGATTTGAAAAGTTTGCAAATTTTCCACTTCTTTGACCAGAAATCTCTGCCGGAGCAGATACTTCTGGTAAACTATATGATGTAACAGGCAATAAATCCCAAGTTCCCCCTGCTAATGTAGCAGTTCCAAAAGTAGCTTCTGTCCCAAGATATACCTTAATATCAGATGTTGGTTGATAGTTTGTTTCTGCCATTATTTTTTCCCACCTTTGCTTTTTTCTTCTATAAATTTACCCATTGCTGTTGGTGGAGTTTTTGTCAAATTTATTTCTCCACCTTTAAGTAGAGTGATATGCTTCTGATAACTACCCAACTTAAAGTAATTAGTTGCAGACTTTTTATATCCCTCTAAATCTTTTATTTGATACTTTTTATTCATCTTAACTCCATTGATTATAACTCTTAACTGTTATTGAGAATTGAGCAAAACCCAATCCATCAATCTCATCATCTACCCCATAGGTAATATCCGGAATTTCTAAATCATACCATTCTGTGATATTCTGATTGTTCAGTAAGAGTTGTTTTAATCTATCACTTCTATTTTTGATAAATTTTTCTCTACGAATAGGGTCTTGGTCTTTATAATAAAAGACAATTTCTCCCTCTAACAATCTCTCCTCAAACACATTAGAAGTTTCAATATCAGAATTTCCTGTAATATAAATACGTACATTCTCATCACCTAAATCAACATATTCAGAAGATATATATACTGAACGATATTCATCATTAATTATTGCTTGTAGCTTCTCTTGAATCGTATATGTAACTTTAGTATAAGTTACCGACATAATTCTATGCTCCCAGTTTGTGGATTAGTAACTGAATCCCGTCGTACCTCAAAATCCCACCTATCATTTAGAGATAAAGAATTGCCCTCAAATCTTCCAGAAATTCCATTAATCAAATAATCCATACCGCCAGTTACAGTAATTGGTGTTGATGAATTGCCATATAAATTTGTTCCGTCATAAGAATACACCGTTACTTGGGCAGTTCCGTATGCCCCTCCGGTTGTACATATTACTTGAACTCGGTCATATTTATTTCCTGTCCAATCTCCACTTAACTCAACCATTGACATTGTTCCGGTCTTGGTTATTTCAATAATTCTGCCCTCTGAATCATTTTCCACCCGCTCAAATGAGAGTTTAACTTTGCCATCATTAATACGGTCTATAATACCCGTATTTTCTTCATTGGTTACTTGTCTATAATAATTCTCTGCAAGTTCCATATCTCTTGTCTGTGCAAGATGTGATGCAGTTATAAGAGCATTGGCTCGTTTAAGTACATAGTCATGTTCAGCAGTATCATTTGCTGGGTCTGATGAATATTGGAATGTTGGAGGAATTGGAATTGGGAATCTTGCATCTAACATTGCATTAAGTTCCATTGCACCATTCACCAATAACCGATTAATAAGTGTTGCAAAATCTTCTCCGGCTTCCATCAAAACATCATCTGCTGGGTTAGTTGTATCATTGTAATAATAAACGCGATCTAAATCTGAATCATAATACCATTCACCATTAGCATCAACTACTCCACTATTTGCTTCTGCATCTCCTAAATCTTGACCATCTGCAAAAAGTAGTGTAATAAGTCCACAATTATCTGCTCTATATAGTGAACCACTATGCACCACCCAATCTCTCAATACTCGTTTAGTATCATATCTATCTACTTCGGGGAATATGTCTTTTAGATCCCTGTGAGATGCGTATCTAAAGGTTGTAGTAGCCATTATCCGAGTGCCTTCTTAACTTCAGCCCATAGAGTATCATCTAACTTATTATCACTTTTGGCGATAAAATAATCACCCAATTTAATAAGAATTGCCTTAATAACTTTTTCCGTTAAAAGTGATTTAATTACTGTTGCCCCCAATGTTGCTATTACTTTTCCCATATTACCCCTCAATTTTTTTACCCCATAATGAGGTTTTTCCATTAACTATTTCTACAACTTCAACTTTAAAATTACCATTCTCGAAAAAATCTACAATCCCAAATGCGTGTTGCCAATTATGCAATCGACCCCGTAACCACTTGTTTTGACTTGCTCTCATATCTTTCAGACAACCCATACTCCAAGCACCAATCGTTCCCGAATCTAACTTTGTTAGAGTATGCCTTTGAATATCGTGAACATGCCCGTACACAATATTAGAACCGTATGCTTCTAAATGCTTTTTTGCATGATACATCGTTACATAAGCTCCATGAATAAAATTAACTTTGCCTATCTTGAGTGGTTCGTTATATCTTAGGTAAGTATAACCTCGTTTATCCCACTTACATGCCTTACGAAAGGTATAATCATTCATATATGGATACCTTTCAACAAATGCATCTAACCATTCATCGTGATTTCCAGCACAAACATATCGTTCATAACAGCCAACTTTATTCAACACTTTATCAAAAGCATCTAAACAAACATTGACTTCTTCAATTTCTCGGTCAATAAGTGGTAATTGATATTCAAGTGGAGGTAATTTCTTGCCCTTGTATCTCCATGCTGAAACCGTTTCCCACTCTCCAACATCTCCAAGGTTAATAAAGATGTCCGGTTTTATTTGTTTGATTGCTTTGAGAACAACACTTATCGCTTTTGAATCATGAATTGGAAAGTGTTGATCCGGTATTACAACTGCTCTTTTCAAAAAACCTTTTTAATTAAGTATGCAAATAAACCAGAAAACAGAAAACCAATAGTAGAACCAACACCTTTAATCCAAGATATTGAAGTCTCCGTTGTACGGACTCGACCATTAAGTTCCCGTAAGTGTTTTTCTGTTTTGTCTGCTTGTTGTTTGATGTGTTTTGTATCACTTATTAACTCTGCTAATGCTCCAACAACATATTCCCGGTGATCTTGCAATTTTTTGCCTTTCATATCAACTCTATATGACCCAAGTCATCGAAATTATTGTTTGTTAAGTTAAAATCATTATTCCAATCGCCACCATAACGGATACCAATTCCCATTGATGCAGCCATACCTTTAATGAATCCACCAATGTAGATAAAATTTTCTCTATCTTCCCATTTGGTTGGGTATGGTGCAAAATCCAATGCTTCTCCATTAAGATGTTTTGAATCAAGTGTTTTTGTTTTTCCTTGTTCAAGTAATTCTCTTTGTTTTTCTTTGGTTCTTATTCCCTGTAAAATAGATACATCACAGTATTTGATAACCTCTGCCATAAGTTCTTGTAAGTCCTCATGGACTGTATGCAACTCTTTTTTTGATTTGTGTCCGTACTTAGGCATTATCTATCCAATCGTTACCACTTAAAATTTCTAAAATCTCTGAATGAGAATAAGTTGTTATGCCATCAAATACTTCGGGAGTGTCTCTATCCCATTTTAATATTGCTTTTGTGTTATCCAATGACTTTCTGAGTGTGGCTACATTTG
>Ga0208299_1002624_pt1 | contig 11972 bp, 2 predicted proteins | sample 15_taG_FD_184089 | JGI IMG/M metagenome (GOLD analysis project Ga0208299, IMG submission 184089) | Marine viral communities from the Subarctic Pacific Ocean - 15_ETSP_OMZ_AT15312 metaG (SPAdes) (version 2) | ecosystem: Environmental > Aquatic > Marine > Oceanic | place: Pacific Ocean | collected...
CTACTGTTTCTATTAAAAAAGATGAATGGGATTCTGTAGGAGAATGGATGTGGAAAAATAGAGCCACATTTAACGGACTATCTGTATTACCTTATGATGGTGGTACATATCAACAAGCTCCGTTTGAAGAAATTACAGAAGAACAATTTAATGAAATGTATGAAAAGCTTACTGATATTGATCTTACTAAGGTCAAAGAAGTAGATGATAATACAGATCTTAAAGGAGAACTTGCTTGTGCAGGAGGTTCTTGTGAAGTAAATATTTAGTATATTTGTGATATGGATTACAGTCGTAAAAGAAAAGAAGACGAGTCTTACGAAGAATACAGAGAACGTCAAAGATTCATAAAGAGTCGAGTAAAGAATCGTGGAATAAATGTATGGCCTGGAGATAAAGGCCCTTATGTTAAAAGTAAGCACGGTACTTTAAAAGAAACCAGTAATGAGATTAGATCTTTAATTCAATCTCAATTAGACGAATACGATGATTGGAAAGCTATGAACAAGCAAGATGTAGATGATCTTATGTCTAATACTGAAGAAATTGATTCCGAAGACGTAACAGATATCACAGACAATAATGTTGAAAATACTGAGACCGATAGGTCTTAGGATCGCATAGTTTTTCAGTGATTGGTTTTACTGTGTGATTTAAAAGGGGGATAGCTTTAATTAGCTATTCCCCTTTTTACTTGCTCACGACATATTCTTTAGTCTTCTCTATACATATTAGATATAACATCTTCTATATATTGATACCTATTTAATTGTTTTGCTACTGGAACTACATCTATGAAACGTCTTCCTAATTTTGTATCTCCTTTTCTAAGTCCTCTTTGATATCTTTCTAATTTTCCTGAAGATAAATCTTCGATTCCTTGACCAAGTAATTTATATCCTCTTTCAAGCAAACTTGAACTTGTTGCAGGACTTTGTAGTATATCTCCTAAAGTTTTAAGATTAGCATACATTGTAAGCTCTTGATATAACCTATGAGTAAAGAAAGCTGCGTGATATGTAAATATATCATCATCTTCTTCTTCTGCTAAATCTTTTAAAAATCCAGATATATAATATAAAAACATTCCTAAAAGAAGCTCAGAACCACTTCTAACTATATTAGCTCTTTCATGCATAGACAAAGCTTGCCATTCTCTTCTAGTATGACCTGCTATAAAAGCTACTTTAGCATCTCCTGACTGTTTAATTCCTTTAAACATATCATAAATATTCTGCTTCATACTCCAAGCAGAATAACCTAAGAATTTCATAGTAGTTACATACATTGCTTCTTCTACAACACCTGTTCTAGGATTATAAGATTTAGTACTAGTATTAACTCCAGAAGGGTCTTGCATATCTTTAAAGAAAGGATCTCTTGCTGCTGCAGATCTTATTTTATTGTTTTTTCGTTTATCTCTATAGAGATCACTTAGACCTTCTCCTTTTAACATTTTTAACGCTAAATAGGTAAAAGCTCCTAACCCTCCTATTCTACGATTTACTCCAGGAGGCATAAATCTTCTCATACTTAAAAGAACTTGTCCCCAAGCTTCTCTTTTTGCTGCACCAGCATTTTCCGCAGCATAGGCTCCGTGTAACTTTTTATTTATATCTTTTGAAAGTGCAGAAATTTGTATTTCTGTTCTTCTATTTAAACCCTCTTTTATTTTAGCTTCTTTAGGGTTAGTTCCTAAGTTTCCATATAAAGGTAATTTTGTATACGACTCTCCCTTTCTTATTTCTATAAAAGCTACTTCTTTAAATAGTTTTAAATCATAATCTCCCATGCTGTAAGATTTTAAAAGAGATCTTGCGCCTGCCCTAGTTTTAGAAATTCCTTTTCCTTCTTTACTTAAGTATTCTCCATTCTCATTTAAAACTTTTATTTCTTCTAGTATTGATAATAAAGTAACATGATGCATTTGATGTTCTCCTAGAAATTGTCCAGCAAGTACTATATCAGTTTCTATAAGATTTTTAAAAGCATTAGAGTATGCATATATATCATTTTCTCCTGCTACATTAAAATCATTTTGTGCATCAAATTTAATACCTATTCTAGCTACAATATTTTTAGCGTAAGATCTTCCTATATCTCCTAAAAGACTTTTTTCAAAAGATTTCTTAGTAAGATTTGTTCCTATAATACCTCTAGCCCAATAAAAATTTTGGCCTGCGAGAAAACTTTTACTGCTTATATGCTCTCCATATAAAGACTCTAGATAAGTTAAAGTATTACCTAAAATAAAGTTTTGTGTCGCAGAATAAGGGTTAGCTCCTAAAAGAGTATAACCAATATATTGTAACCACAAACTAAGAATCTTTCTTGCAGGCCAATTTCTTATTTTTAATCCTGTGTCTCTAATAACTTCGCCATACATACGAGCAGCAATGATATCACTTAATACATCATATATATTACTTTTTTCTCCTTTTGATTTTACAGTTCTTTTAAATTTATAATCTCTGATGAAAGGTTCTACAAACTTTTGGAAATTTTGTACCATTTGTTTGTCTTTTATTAAGGACATGTATAGCTCTAATACAGGTTCTATTTCAGACATTTGCTGGTATTTATATGCAATATTTACTCCCGTTAAAAGATTACCGTGAACATTCCAGGATTGATCTTCTGGAGGTAATTGTTTTCTAAAGAATATAGGGATTTTTGAAGGAAAAGCTTTATTCTCATAGTCATCTTTTTCCATATCACCTCTTTGATATCCTGATTCTATGTCTTGACCTTGTTGATATTTAAAGGTATCATTATACAGTGCTTTTGTATACCTCACGATTTTTTTAAAGTTATTTTCGTCAGAATTTGCTATATCTTTAGAAAACTCTTCTACCCTTTCTAATTTTTGCTTTCTTATGCCAAGCATTCTATAATACAAAGCATCTGATTCTGGTAATAATTTATCTGCTTCTTGTAAACTAGGCATTACAACTTTCCTATAATAAGCTACTATAGGATTAGAAATATTATCTTTTAAGAGTTTTTTTAATTCTTGATACTGCAGAGATTCATAATTATTAGTAGTATTTAATTCTACTCCTAGCTTTTGTAATTCTTCTTTTTGTTCAATTGCTACAAGATTTCCTGTTTCTTCATCTATTGCAGGTATAACAGAAAGGCTCTCTAATCTAGTAAGCTCTCTCTTTATCAAACTTGAAAATCTTCTTATTTCAGATTGATGCTCTTCTTTTTTTAATCTTAGCTCATTTATACGAGATTCTGCTTCAACTATTTGTGCATCTGAAGGAGCACCTCTTCTTAAAGCTTTAACTATTGCTCCAATTAATGTATTATACTTTTTATTTTCTTTCTTTTCTATAGCAATTTTTTCATACCAACTTCTAAGATCTTCATTTTTAGAATTAAAAGAAATATTATAAGCAGTTAAACTATCTAATAATTCTAAAGCTGTTTTTATCTCTATAGGTCTATCATTTCCTTTTTTTGATTCTTCATTTATAGCCTCTTTACTAATTCCACCAAAATATTTATCAATCCAGCCTTTTTCATGTGCCTCCTTTCTTAGCTCATTTTTTTTGTCAGTTATTTTTTTTAAATCTTGTGTCCAATTACTGTGAAATTGATGTACATAATAACCAGTTCCTGTATCTCCTAAAGTACCATCTTCATTATACTGTCTTTCTGCGATAAGATTCCAAAACTTTAAAAGTCCTGTACTTTGTTGCTTAATACCTAAACTTTTCATATGCTCTACATATGCTTCATAATAAGGTTGTGCTTTTTCTTTCCATGCTTCTGAACGAAGTCTAGAGTCTTCTTCTGCAAAAGTAAGTAAATGGCCAACAGCTCTTGCACCCGAATCTTTTATACCTGCAAGATCTACAAACCATCTTTGAAAAACATCTATATCTTGCCCTATAAAAAGATTTTGTATGATATATCTTTTTCTCTGCTCTTCATTAAGTTGTGCGGATTCCTCCATTCTTTTTTCTACGTACTCGTCCATTTTTTTAATGTACGTTTCATCTTCAGGACTAACAAAAACAGCTTCTAAAGCTTTAAAAGCGGATCTTTTTCTTTTATTAGTAGATATAAGCCTGAAATTTTCTCTATAAAAATCTCGCATTCTTTCTAAATACTCTTCTCCAAATCCAAATATTTTTAGAGATAGTATTCCAATGGCTTTTTCTCTATATATATTATTTATTTCTTCTATAGATTTTGAAACTTCGTCTAATCCTTTTAGAAGTTTTTCAAGCTCTTCATCCGTAATATCTAAAAATACATGCTCAGGAAAAAGTTCTTGGTTTGTTATACTTTTTGTTTGTCGGATTAAAGATCTAATGCCTGCTATTTTTTCATAATCTTTTACGATTTTACCCAACTTTACAAGGTCTCTATATGATAGATCATCTTTTTTAATGTCTATTGTAAGACCTTCTAAAGTTTTCATTGCTTCGTGAGCAAGATTAATATACACTCGACTTTCTTTAGCAGCTTGTATAGCTTCATAATATTGTCTTGTTAATTCTCTAAGTCTTCCTTTTTCAATTAAATTTCCTTTCTTTTCATTCAAGATCCTTAGTTGAATTTCTATTGCATTTATAAAATTTAGCAGTTTTCTTTGGGCCATATTAGCAACAGGTGTTGCTTCCCCATAGTTCCATCTTTTATCTTTTAGTTTAAAAAGAGAAAATTGCTCAAGAACATCCTCTATTAAAGGATATCCATATTTATCAATTTTTACATTACCGTCTTCATCAACAGGAAAAGTAGAATTATTATATTGCCTTCTTTTATAGTCTCCATACTCAGACATATATAAAGGACTGTCTATATATTCAAAAATTTCTTCTGCTTTACTATGAGCTTCATCTTCTGAAAATTTTTCAGATTTAAAATGATTTACAAGTTGTTCAAATAATGGAACGCTTATTTGATTTCCTTGATCATCAAGAACTGCATTACCGTCTTTATCTTCTATTACGTATTTACAAGCCATGTCTTAGCAAACTTTTTTATGTTTAAGAAATGTTTCGTCTAAAACATCCTTTACTTCTTCCTTATTTTTTATATCTTCCATTCCCTCATAAATACTTAAAATATCTTGTATTGTAAGTTCTATGTCATTTTTTAAATAATCTATTGTAAGATTAGCATCTACAAAATAAGTAACTGCATCTACAAGTAAATCATGTGCATTTAATGCTTTTTTGCCAAATAGAGGTGAAAATAATTCTTTTATTGCTTTTATAAACTTTCCCCAAGTATTTATTTTTTTAAGTTGGTTTGAAATATCGCGGTTTGTTAATCCATAAGTAATAAACTCACTTAGAATAGTATTCATTCCTTCAATCCCTTTATCTTCATTTTCTTCAATAATATTATTAAAGGATTTAGGAGGAGAAGTTACTTGTTCTTGATATACATTAAAAATAGCTTCTATTTTACTTCTAAATTCAGAATCTTCACGAATTCCATTTACTGTAAATTTATGCAAAACTTCGTGAAGAACTATAATAGCTTGTTCTTCTGGAGATAAAGAATCGTCTACTAATAAAATTCCTCGCATATCAGCACCTTCTTCTTTTGTAAAGAAAAGACCTGATTTACCATATTTATTTAATAGTCCTTCTACTAAAACTACTTCTGTTGTACTATTTCCTAAATGTTGCAACACAAGATTATAAATAGTTTTAAGGACAGGTATATTTTGTATAGCAGGAGATTCAGCTAAAATAACTTTAGCAGGTTTCATCGGAAGGGTTTTTCCTTCAGAAATTTCTCTTAAATATAGCTTATTTGTCTGTAATAAAGATTTGGTATTATTAAGATACTTTGCAAATGCAGGATTTTCAGAACTTTCAAATTCTCCTATAAAGGTTAAAAGCTTTTCTTGTAAATCTAAATTCTCTCTAACTACGGCTTTAACTCCTTCTTCTAAATTTTCATCAGGAACTTCATTTAAAGAATTGTAAAAAGTTATAGTATTATCTGGATTTACTATATAAAATCTATTTAATCCCATTCCAGACAGTTTATCTGCAAATATTGATGTTTCTAAATCTATTTTGTTATTTGAATCTTCTCCAACAGAAGTTCCTGTCTCAGCAGGTCTTTCTGTATAAGTTTGATTAGATTCAATTTCTTCTCCCGTTATTGCAAGATTCTCTTCTTTAGCCTTTTCAATAGTTATTTTTAATCTGTTTTTTCGCACTTCTTTTATTGCCTCTTTCTGCGGCTTAAGATCTAAGTTACTGACGTTGATAAAATTTACTGCTCCTTTTTTTCGTAATCTTAAATTAAACCTATTATTTACAATAGCAGATTTATTTTTTACACCTTCAAAAATTCTATTTTTAGTATGCTGTCCAAATTTTTGACTTATTTGATACAAAGCATTTTTATCTTCATCATAACCTATAAATTCATAAGTGTATCTTTCGTTTTTTCTCTTATCCAGTCCTGGAACTTCTATGATAGGAGTAAATATTGCATATCCTTCTACAGACTTCTCATCTACAGGAGCTTCCTTTATTTTAAGTCTTTTATTATGTTTAGAAACTGTTATTATAGGTGTTACGAAATAAGAGCTTATAATATCATCAGCTTTTGTAATTATAAACTTTCCTTTTTGAAGTTTATCATGTTTATACCCATCTACTTTTTCATGGAAAACGATTGTTGCATCTTTTTCCTCATTTAATTTTGTTTGGTAGTATTCAGGAACTAATTTAGTATTGTTAACATTTGATTTTAAAAAATCTGAAATATCTTCATCTGTCATAAATAGTCCTGAAGAAATAACTTTAAAGTCTTCAAACATATTAGTGTCTATTTCTACTTGTAAAGGAGCTAGATCTGCAAAAGAATTTACTGTTTTATAGAAACCTGAACTTATTAAAGAAAAATCAAATAATCTTTTAGCAAAAGCTCTTACTTGTTGATCTTCATGGTTAAAAAGATTTTGCCAATGTCTTGTAAGATCGTCTTTATCTATTCCTTCTCTTACTTCAGTAGCATCAAAAGAAATGTAATTTATGTCAGAAGATTTTCCTTGTAGTGACGTTTCTACTTTTAAGGTTTGTATTAAAAGGTTATTTTTTATAGGGCTATCTTCATTATTTTGATAATTCCAAAGTTCAGAAGCTACTGACACATTAGTCACTTCTCCTTTTGAATTTTTTTTGTCATATAGTAAAGAAGCTATATTTATAGATTTAAAATAAGGAGTTTTAGAGTATATATAAGAAGTTAAAGCATTATAAATTCCTTTAAAAAATTCTTCATCGCTTTTAGCTGCAAACTCTTTACCTGCTTTTTGTGCTATATCATATATAATATTATCTGCACTATCTCTAACTAAAATACTATATCCTCCTAATAAATTTGCCATTAATTTAGGGCCATATTCTTCATATTTACCTAATGAAGTACCTTCAAACCTCTCATTAAATCCTAAAATTTTATAAAGTGGGTCATTCTGTATTGTATCTTTTAAATTTAAAGCATGTAAAGAACCTACTAATCCTTTATAAGCACCATTTGTGTCATGTTTAGAGGCAATAACAACTTTATTAAGATAAGAGGCTCTGCTTTTAAGAGATAAAAAAGTATCTAATATTGCAATATTTTTTAATGCTTCATGTTCTACATTTTTAGAAGAGTCTAATATATCAACTAAACTTTCTATAGTAAATATATCTTGAATATCGGTTTCATTTTCTACAAAAGGAATTCCTAATACAGAGGCAAAATCTTTTCTAGTAGTTTGATTAGTAAGATCTAATTCACGAAGAGTAGTTTTATTTCCCTCTATTTTTACAAGACTTTCATTACTTGCTAAAGATTTATCAGTCTCTAAGAATTGTTTTGTAAGTATTAATCGCAATTCTTGTTCTGCACTATATACTCTTACCCCATTAACTGTAGGAAATTCTGTTACAGGAGAATTTATATACTTGGTTCTTTTTACCCATTGTTTAAGAACAGGACTAGACATAAATTTATTAGACCATTCAGGAGAAACACCTGTTCTATCTAAAAGAGAGTAAAGGTTTGAAGTAAAAATATTATCATTTAATCTCGTTATATAGTCATCTTTTGCTATATCTAAAAAGCCATCAAGTCTCGCAGATATTAAAGAAGAAATTAAATTACCGTTAGAATCTTCTGTAGTACTTAAATCTGTTTTGCCAGTTCTTGTTCTAGCACCTATTCCCATCCAATCTTCAAAATATAAAGGAGACTCTAAATGCTCATAATCTACTATTGTATCTGTAGAAATAGCATGATCAGAAGAATGATTTGCTTTCTGTCCTACTCCTGCTTGTCCTGCTTGATAACTTTCTTTTATAAATAATTGATTAGAAGGGCTGAACCATTCTAAATCGTCTTTAGACTCTAAAATTTTAGTTACAATACTATAATAATTGCTAAAATCAGCACTTTCAGCTCTATTAATCTCTTCATTAGTTAGATTTTTTTTAGCTTCTAAATATTGTATTTCAGCAGACGCATTTTTAAGAGCAATAGAATCTAAAGGGTTTGTAAGTCGTACAAAAGAATTTGGAGAGGTAAGGATTGAAAAATATATATCTATTTTTCTATTTCTTAAAGCTTTTTTAAACTCTTTAGAGTTCTTATAAATCTCTCTGTTATATTGTATTTCATTTTTTCCTTCAGGTGCTTTATGCCATTTAATATATACAGGTTTTCCTTCTTTGTTTATTTTAAATTCAGGAAGCATTATAAATAACTTATCAATATCAAAGTCAGCTCCTGTTTTTGCAGTAAGTTCATTATATACTACAATAGTATCTCCCATAGATTCATCTAAAAATCCTACAGCTTCTAACGCTTCTGCAGAACTTAGTCCTTGAGTAGGAATACGATATGCCACTGATTGAAATAATTTTCTATCTTTTATAAAGTTTCTAACTTGTTTAGCGTTAGTTATATCTATTGTAGGTGCTTTAGGATTACCCTTATTTGCTTTATTATAATCTAAAATAAGTTTTTTAAATCTATGAGGTAAATATACTTGAGCTGCAAGTACTGTTTGATTTTCACCTTCTCCTTGTAATCTTACAGGTTGTAATCTATCTACAAAAGTATTATTACGTAATTTATCTTGTTCTGCTGGTGTTAAATCTTTAAACCCTTTAACAGGAGTAAACCCAAAACCACTCATCATTATTAATGAGTTTCCTGCAGTTTTAACTCTTATTAATCTATCAGTAATCATAGAAGCTATAGTAGAGTTTATTTGATCTCTGTAACTATAGTTAGCATCTAAAGGAACTACAAAGTCTGTTCCTTGCTCATTTGGTTGTAAAGACTCTATTAATTTAGAAGGGGTAGTTGATTTATTTTTAAGAGTAGAAATAATGACTTTAGAAAATTTATTAAAATCATTTATAAAAAACTTACCGTCAGCATTAACTCTAATTCCCCATTCTTTAAACATAGAGTATCTTTCAAGATCTGCTAAAATTCTATCTATCTCATGTGAATGTTTTCTTATATCTCTTCCTGAATACATTTCTCCATCCAGATCAAACATATCACTAGCTTTAAAATCTGCTAATACCATTTTTTGTACTTGAGATCCTACCATAGTATCGGATTCCTCATGAGGAGTGAGTTGTTGCTGAAGTCTCCAGTATTTATTTTTAAGAGTGAAAACATTAAAAGGTATTTTTACAAGGTTTCCTTCTTCATCTTTAACAGTATCTGTAAAGTTACCTTCTGCATCTATAACCCTTATAGGCGAAAGTGCTCCAACTTTAATGGCAGATTCAAATACAACTTCATTTACCCCTTCATTTCTCATTTTATCAGAAAGAGCACCTAAAGAAGTACCACTTATTACTGCAGGTATAAGTACAGCTTGTGAGTATTTTAAATAAGTAGGAACTTCACTTCCTAAATATTCTTCAAATCTATTTTCAAAATGCTGTCCTTTTATAGGTTGTGCTATTAATAATGCTAAATCTTCTGGATCAGGTTTTTTATTAGGATCATTCAATCTTTCAAATGCAGCATCCCATTTTCCTGTATTATTTGGGTCCCACATACCCAGACCTTTCATAAGATATCTCCATCTTTCAAATGAAATATATCCCTGACCATCCGTTGCATTTATAAACTTATAAGGAGAATAAGCTACATCCAAAGCTTTTAATAATTCTTTCTTTTTCGCAGCAGTAGCATTTATAAATACAGATTTACTTTTTAATTCTTTTTTTGCTGCATTAAGATATTGACTGTAATATTTAGTACTACTGTATATAAAATCCTTAATAACAGCTACGTTATATGTAGTATCTTTTGGATCTATCATAAAAGGACTTGTTCCTGGAGCAATTATACCAGGATGTCTTTTTGTATACAGTTTCAAAGATTCATAAAAAGCAGGATCGTTTGCATACATCATAGTAGATTCTATAAAAGCAATAGTAGATTTAATACCATAGTCTGCTATTATATAAGCTATGTCGGCTTCTGTTTTTGCAATCCCTAGGGTTTTTCTGTCTATAATATCTTTATCTATAAGAACATTAGAAAGAAAAGGCACTCCATCTATTATATCTTCTTTAATAGTGCCTTTATCAATAGCGTCCTTAATTTCTACAATAACTCTTTTTCTTAAGACTTCTGCAATTCTAGGTCTTAAATGTTTATCTTGTTTAAGGGAATCTGCATTATCTAAAAAGTTTCCCTGGTCATCTTTCCACCCTATTTTCTTAAGAAATTCAGAGTCATTAAGAAGCGGAAATATTATAAATTCTAGCCCTCTAGCACTTTTTCTGTCTTTTTTACCTTCAATCTCTTTAACATAATGATATGTATCAATTAATTGATTATCTGTAAGTTTATTTTTTCCAAATAATTGTCTATGAACTTTTCTAACTCGTTCTAGCTCTTTTATTGCATAATTTAAAAATATATCTATAGTAAAATCTCCAAACTCTATTACAGCTTCTTCTAAAGGTGCGTAAGTACCATCTTCATTTAAAGTTCTTTCAAATTTAAACTCATTATCTCGTATAGCTAAGTCATACTTATTTAAATCTAAACCTTCTAATAAAGACCATATAGGCTTCTCTGCCATTGTAGGTAATGGTACAAAAGGTTTTCGGTTAAGAACCATATTTACTCTGGTACTATGGTCATTTGCAGTATCTAGATTTTTAGCCTCTGTCCCTAAATCTTTACCATTATTTACTTTTATAGATTCAAAAGTTCTAATATGTACTTGTGCTCCTTTTCTTATTTGATCTAAGAACAAAGAACCTTTAGACCAACTAGCTTTTAAAGATTTTTCAACTTCTGCTCTAGAACTCATAAATTCTAACATTCTTATATGCATATAGTTATTTAATCCATATAAGTATTTTAGTTTTCCCTCAGCTCCTGATATTACTTGCTCTACATTTTCTTTTTCTGTAGCAATTACTGCATTTACAAAAGGTATTAATGCGTCATGATTTCTTTTGATGTGATTGTTTTTCTCATAATTAAAAAAAGAAGGGCCTGTAATAAAATCATTCAAAGACTTTAAATAAGTAGTATTTTCTCTAGCTAAAATATTATACAATCCTCCAGTAGTTTTACTGGTATCACTATTTATAGGAGTTCCTTTAAGTATTGCTCTTACTCTATCTAGTGTAGAATTTGCAGCAATTCTTTTTTCAGTATACTCTAATTTTAATTCAGTATCTATTAGATATTGAATTGCTTCTGGAGTCATTTTTATACCTACCTCAGAAAGTAGTATAGATAAATTTTCTAAAAACTCTTTATTTAGTTCTAAATTTTGTATTAGATATTCTTTATTTTCTTTTGGAAAATTTGCATCATTTACATACGTTGTTAATCTTTCTAGTTCTTTTGAAATTATATCTTCAATACTAGCAATTACATTTTTTATATTTTCTTTAGTTTTTTCTTGTACTGTAAAAGAATCTTCTAATTCATCATATTTA
>Ga0208299_1002628_pt1 | contig 11958 bp, 13 predicted proteins | sample 15_taG_FD_184089 | JGI IMG/M metagenome (GOLD analysis project Ga0208299, IMG submission 184089) | Marine viral communities from the Subarctic Pacific Ocean - 15_ETSP_OMZ_AT15312 metaG (SPAdes) (version 2) | ecosystem: Environmental > Aquatic > Marine > Oceanic | place: Pacific Ocean | collected...
ATTACCGCCAACCGAGTCAACCTGTCCGAGTACGCCAGACTGCTAGGGATCGACGATGACGATGATTCAGATTTCTGGTGGCGAGCGCGTCAGTTCCCGCCAATCGTGATGGGTGGCGCCTTGGTGATGGCTGAACAGGACGGTAAAAAGGCCGGCTTCTCGGCCGGTGTGAAGACTTACGCCAGCCAAGCCGCTGATCTGGCCAAGGACTTCTTCACCCTTGGCGGCGGCATCAAGGTGCTTGAGAAGCTGTACGACACAATGACCACCGAACCCGGCGACCGACCGCCAACGATGATCACTGATCCGTACTCATCCAACGTACCGCTGTCGTTCTACATAATGGATCAGGGGATGACGGCACTGGTTCCCGGCCGGCGCCAGTTCGACGAGGTCATGGTGTTCATCGATCCGACGTCCCGGCGGAAAACCCAGTCCAAAACGCTGGACTACAAACCGGGCGCCTGGGACGCAATCAAGCTGGGCCACGCCAGCGGGGTGGTTAATCGCGTTCTGAACAAGTTTGGCCTGACCGAGTTGCCGATGGCACAAGGATCAGTCAAAGAGGTCGCCAAGAAGCCAGTGCGCGGCGAGAAGAAGGAACGTAAGGCACTGCGCCGGGAGGCGAGGGGAATCATCGCTGAAGGCCGGCCAGAGGCACGAGAGTTCCGCGACCGCCACGGCAACCTGCGGCTTGGCCTGATACCAGAGGCGACGCGCACGACACAGTCACCGGAGTTGCAGGCGCTCAAGCTAGGCGGCTTCAACATCCGCCGCTATCCACGAGCCAGCTACGAGGAGGCATTGCAACCGCCGCAATACGACCGATGATCATGGCCAACGACGAACCTTGCGGACGTAGCGACGACCAGCTTCGCGCCTTCAGTGATGTCATTGCACAGGTCGTTCAAGAGTACCTAGGCGAGGTGCCGACGACCGAAATCATCGGCGTACTGGAGACAGCCAAGGCGTGCGTGATTAGCCAAGCAATCAAGGAGTTGCAGGGTGAGGAGTAACTTTTGGTGGCCTAATTGGTGATCAACCAAAATGAACTGTCGACTCCTGTCTAGTGTGCCTCTGTTTAGCCTTTATTTGCAGGTGTAAAATGAGGCGTTAATTTCTGCCTTAAAACCATATCCAGCGCCTGTCACGCAGGAGGTCGCGGGTTCAAGTCCCGTCACTCCCGCCACTCTTTTTTAACGTTTTCTTCACTTTACGCAATCATTGCTAGGTGAAGTGTGTCTTGGTGTTGTTATGGTGCATTCCCATGAGTGGACACCATTAGACGCCAATAGACGGGTTTAGGAGGACAAAATGGTGGCCTAATTGGTGGCCGGATTTATTGGTATAGTTAGTGAGGGAACAAAACTACTAGGAATGATTGGTGGCCTAATTGGTGATTTTGCGGTTATCGGTCCGTACCACTTGAAGTACCCCAGACGTCTTGAGCTTGCCACGAGGATGCGCTGTGAGGTGTTATCTGAACAGGGAAGGGTGACCACCGCCGCTGAAAAGGAAAGCGTCACAAGCGAAGCCTGACGCTTCGGGTTAGATCGGCTAGGCTTGGCTTAGTGAATAAAAAGGATTTGAAGACGCTCATTCGGGCCGGCCGTGGTCAGCTTGCCACTGAGGCCAAGATAGAGGAGTACGCCAAACTGATGGCCGACAAGAAGGCGAAACCAGCGGCAAAGAAAACCCCCGCCAGCCGAGGCTGACGAGGTCTGCAATGATAACAACGAGGGATGCGCTTTTGGAGACCGGCAGCATCCTTAGCCGGCAATTTTCAGGTGCCGGGAAAAGGTATGTCCACCCGCGAATGCTTGAGCACGTCGAGGTAGGTTGACTCGGTCACCTTGGTTGAACTGTGGCCGGCGTGCTTCGATCCTTTCAGCACACTGTTGGTCGCGCAGATAACCCGACTGATGTTCAATTTCCGAAGCTCGTGGCCTACTTGCTTCCGGTCCCAGCCAATAATATTCTCCCTAAACCAGCGTGCTAGGCGGCGGTTGGCTCCGCTTTTGCCGTAGCACCGGTGGCGCTGTAGGATGAAATCGTCCTTCGGCTCCTCCCTGCGCTCGTTCCGAAGTAGGAAGCGGGTGCGCTCTTTGTTGGGCATTTCGCCTTTTGGGTGAGCCACAAGGCCGGTCCGGACTTTCGTCCAGAAACCGTTAGGTGGTGTGGGGATACCGCGCTTCAGGCAATGGTTTTTGATGGTGGTGCCGGAAACGCCAAACGATTTGCCTATGGCTGCCAGGGACTCACTCCAGACCCGCTTGGCCAAGTCTTGGTCATTGATGGATACGAGTGACTTGCGGTCTTCACGGCAGACGCGAGGTGCATAGCGCAGGTCTAGCAGCTTCTGGAAGAAGTTCTCTGGTATGGTTGCGCTGCGCTCGCGATCTTCGCACTTTGGAACCCAACCTTCTACCGGCTTGACGGTGATGGTGTAGCGAGTCGTCCCGTCGGTGTTAGGGGAATCAGCGATACCAAGCGAGGAATATTGTGAGTGCATGGCCTCTCCCCAACTCAAGCCGGCGCCGTACTGAAGTACAAAGCAGGCGTAGACATCTGGGTCTTCCTTTTCCAAGGCCGGCACCTTGTCGTAAATTTGGTCGATGATGGACTGTGACGGAGCTTTCCATTTCTTTTTGCGAGTCGGCAGGAAATGGACCTTCAGGAATCCTGTCTTTTTGTCCTCAAGATCGGGCATTTTGAAGTCTTCCTCGTACACCTCGTCCAGCGCACGCTGGGTGAAAACGCCGCGAGCTTGGCGAAGATAATCGTTTGCGCCACAAGCGCGCTCATTCCACTCCGCAGTTTTTTTCTGGTAGCCAACCATGCGGCTATCCAAAAACGCTTTGCCAACCTTCTTGTTAAGTTTGTCGAGTCGAACCTTATCCCAAAAGCCGCCATCGATTAGTTTGTAAGAACCGTCTGGATCTTTCCGGATAACCGGATCATTGCCGGTGACCATCTCTCGCGTGACAACTTTTAGTGCGTACAAGTTGGTCTTGCGAGTGTCTTGGGAAGCGGTGATGGCGCTTGGCGGCGCACTCAAATAAGCCACTGCTATTTCGGTAAGCGTTGGCGCGGCACTTCGTTTAGTTTCGGTTCTTTTACCTTCAACCCAAAAATCGTGGCACTGGCTGTTGATGTCGCGGTGGGCTTCAGGCTTATCGATATGGTTAGACGAGAACTCCTTCCGCCTCCCTTTAATCGTTTTGCGAGCCCTCCAGCTGTGCTTCCCATCACGTTTGAACAACTGGTTGGCTTGCATGTAGCACGGGATGACCTCGGCCTTGCCGTTTTTTTCAATAGTTATATTGGCTTGTTTTTTCATAGTAGGTTTTTTTTAAAAATCTGGTTGATGGTTAGCTGGCGTCGGGTGCCCTGTCTCGGCTGGTGTGTGTCATAAGAGGAAAAAAGGCAGGCCGGTGGTTAGCCGACCTGCCATGTGTATCATGCCTGTGGCTGGCGCCTCGCCAGGAATTTTTTCAGTTTGGCGCGTGACTTCAAACGTGGCAGGTGGCCGGCGTTTAGGACGTCATCAACGGCTGATGAGTAGAGCCTAATCTTGTTGCAGGTTCTTGATCTCATAACAACATTTTCGCGCTTGATGGTGCCGTTCGCTATCAGCTTGTACATCAACTGAGTCGAGAGACCGGTGTGCTTTTTGAAACTCGTCAAATTACGAAGAGAATCAATTACGAAGCTGGCGGAACATTTCGAGTTCGTCCCGTCGTCCGAGAACAACCAAACTTTGTACCTGCCGGGCTTCAGTTGATCGCACTTATGGACCTTTGGAAAATGAATTTCCTTCTGGCCATAAGGCACCGACCGTTGCCTGGACATCGATAAAAGTATGCCCTTTAATATAGGCGCACCATTTTCGTCGAGCTTACAGTTCCCTTTCTCATCGCGAACACCTTCATGGAACAAGGGACATTTACCCTCAGGAAAAATACCTGCGAGGGTCAATGGCTCGCAGTCACGCTCCATGTCGGTATCTTCTGGGACGGCTATCACGATAGTCTCATCAGGTCTGTAATTAGGCTGAGTCGGTTTAACATCAGTGGCGACGGCATGCTGCAAATCGACTTTGTCGACTTGCGGTGCCAATTCCACCGGGTTTCCCGACGTCACCTCAGTCCCGCTGTCACCATCAATAACTCGGTGCTGCTGCTGCGCGCACTCGGCGTCATCAACGGCAGGTTGAGCTTCACTGACTTCAACTTTGACACCGTCATCCTGTGAACCTTCATTATAGTAAACTTTGTCCCAGGTTTCAGGGGTGACTTTGTCACCGTTGTTGTCAAGTGGATTGCTGACCGCAGTAGGCTTTTTTGAATCAATATGAGCCGAATGCGCAATAACTATATTGCTAGCGGCTACAGCCATCTTCACTCCAGCCGCCGACGCCTGGCTGAGCCCCTGCGTTAGGTCGGCATAGTGACCGCATGCGCCTAACGGTACATCGTCCTTGCCTTTCCCTTTCAATGATTCAGCCGCGGCACCGGTGATTTCCCTGACATTCGCGGAAAAACCGGAGGCCAGTTGAATCAGTTTCAACATCGGTGCCATGTCTCTCATTGTCTTGTCTGGCGCGAACACGTTGTGTCCCGCAGTGTCAACGCTCTTGGCGTTGCATCCTTCTCCGTTTGAGGAGAAGCCCTCTACGCTATTATTTGCGCCCGCGAATGGCGTATGATTATTTATCATAGTTCTTTCTTTCACGTCGGTCTGTGAGTTTTTCGTTCATTTTAATTGTTAGAAGGATTCTCACTTTCCGGCGTAAATTCGTCATTGGCGACATCGAGCATGATGTCCACGCGCTGCCGCCTGTGTATAAATTTGGCACTCAGGGAGCACGGCTCAACCCCTAAACATAAGGCCCACGTCTCTAGCGGGGGAATTGATCGATAATCGCTTGGGTTCCACTTGTCACAGAGTCCCTTGATATCAGCCATCACGGCTTCCGTTTGTTCCACGCCCCTGAGATGGACACCCACCAAAGTGTCGCCGGTCGATTCTTCGCAGTTTCTGTTGCTGTGGGCTCTTTCGTTTCGTTTTCTAGGCATTGTAAATTCTTTCTTTCGAGAGGGGGTATTTATCTTTTTATAGGTTAGCCGGCTGTACCAAGATATTATACAGGCGCCGATCTCCGCTAGGATTTGGCAACCCATCTGTTAGCGCCGGGGCACATGCGCTAAGGGGCCCCAGTGTCCTGTTCTTTGCTTTCATGTCTGTCGTAATCACGGGCACTATACTATCGATGGGTTGCTTTACAGTCAAGAATATATACGGACGTAAAGACGATTTAATTTTGAGATCATTTTGCCTTAAAAAACCCCCTATTTCCGAAGAAACGGGGGTATGGCGTAGTTACGCTAGTCTGTGGTCATTGGAAACTGCGACTGCGGCGGTGAGCCGTCTGGCAGCGATCTGGGGTCAGGAATGACGTATCCCTGGTTCTCGTTGAGCTTGTCCGCTGGCCACTGATTGGCGTAATCCACCCAATCCTTGGTGAGCGTTATTTTATCCTCCGGCCAGGCTATCATTGGTTCGGTCGGGTAGTTGAAGTGCTTGGCCAAGGCTTTGTTAAATTCCTCAACAATATCAGCCACATTCTCCTCTTTTGTGGCCTTGATCTTGTATCCAGCAAAGTCTTCGACGAACAGGCTGATGTCGGCGCCGCGTTCCTGTGTCTGTTTCGCTTGGCCCACTCGCACAACATCTGGCTTGATTCCTCTGAAAAGAAACGGGTTCGCACCGTGTACGGACGCGTTGATTACACTGCTGATTCGCCGATGGGTGCTCTCCCATGCCATATAGTCGAGGCTGGTGACTCTGCGAACATTGAACCCTTGTTTGCCGGTCAGAACGACGCTCCCGCCGCCTTGTTCGCCGTAGTGGCCACCGTCGATTGCTTGATCTTTAAGTTTGCGCAACTTCACCAGGTCACCCAAGTCATATGACATCCTTTCAACTTGTGCGGTCAAGGCGGTGAGGGCTTTCTCCTCTTGGCCGGCTCGCCGCTTGTCCTCGTCGGCCTTGGCCAATTCGCTAACCTCCTCCAGTGTCTCTGGAATCTTGAAGCCGATATTTCGGAAAGCCTTCAGCGCGTCGCGCCACGCCTCAAAGCGAGGGCGCGTTTTCTTCATTGCTAGATCGTCCTTTGCAAACGAATTACGCAGCTTCGACAGCACGAGGTCCGCGCAGTGCTTGGCTATCAATGAATGAACAACCTCAGTACTGTTTGTGCCAATAAAGTCAGCCGTTTCTTCAAGTGCTCGTGCATGCGTCCAGGGCATGCGGTAGTTCTTTAGGGTGGTTCTGTTTAGCCAATCATCACGATCATGGTACTCCGTCAAATCGTTGTAGGATTGGAGGTAGCTGCCGTCCTCAAATCGATCAAACGAGTCCACTAGCTGACAGACAAGGTGGTAGTGGTTAATAATCTCATACACGTCATCGGTGACGACGGATGAGGGAAGGTCGATAGCGACAACATGCCAGTAGTCGGCGCAATCGGCCAAGGTGGAAGGGGCCGGGTGAACCTGCCTGCCAGGCATCGATCTGAAAGTATGAAACAGTTTTTTTCCTTTAGTGGTTTGTTCAAATAACTGCTGACTGTGAAACAGATCACTCTCGTTGGCGCCGGGAAGGGGCTTTTCAACTAATTTGGTCAAGCCCAACAGAGGGCCAGCAAAGATTTTCTCAGTGTCGAGTGAATGCTCAAGCTCCCACCAGTAGGTGCCTTCGTCATTGATGTTCATAATCGCGATGGGGCCCGTGATAATATCCTCATCGCTGATTTCGCGGGTCGAGACGTACCAAACTGGCCATACCAGTTCCTGGGTGCCAGGTTTCGTGGTGAGTATTTCCACGGTTGGGTGCTCGTTGGCTAACTTCTGCTTTTCAGCCACCGTTTTCGCCTCCGCGTAAGCGTCTTTGGCGGCTTTGTTTAGAAATTTGTCGATAGCAGGGAAGTGTACGCACCTAAACTCCCAATATTTGAGTTTCCCGGTAACGCCTTTTTGATCCCTGAAGAAATCCGCCAACCGGTGCTCTCTTCCCCACATGTCAGCCAGGTTCTCACGAGTCGTGTCACTAGGGAAAAAATCCAGAAACTCGGCCTTCGGTCCGTACTGCGTGTGTTTTTTTGGCATTTCTCGGTTTTTTCTTTCGGACAGGTAAAAATCTGCTGACGGCCAAGAAAACACTGATCGATAAAGACGGTCAAGGTTTTTAATCGGACAATTTTCGGACGAGGGTCGGTTATTGGGCCAATCTTTACGCTTGATCGCAGGAGTGTACCCACGCTAAAACCATCCCAGCAGATGAAGAAACCGAAACGCGAACGAAAACGGATGATGAATTTCCGGCTATCCTCGTTGCACTGCGACCTCCTCAGGCGGCACGCTGACTCTAGCGGCATGTCGATGACGGAGGTGGTGCGGCACTGGATAGACGAATTTATCGGACCAGAGACCCCATGAGGCTGCCAAAATTTCTATCCAGAGAGACGGTGGCTTCGGAGCTTGGCATTAGTACAAAGACCGTCGACCGGTGGATCAGCCGCGGAATCATCCCGGCCAAGAAGCCGCCAGGGACGGGACGGGTGTTAATACCGGAGGGTGTATTGGCAAAGCTGTTGTCGGAGGCGAATTGGGACGTTCGATAAACAGTCGCCAGAAGGGCGCCGCTGCCGAACGTGAGTTTTCCAAAAAGCTATCGGGCTTCCTGCGCCCCGACGGATCGCCAGTCGAAGCCAGACGCGGCTGTCAATACAGCGGAGGCCCGGACTCACCCGACTGCCTTCACAACATCGACGGCATCGCTTTCGAGATCAAGCGAATCGAGAAATTTACCCCATCACTTGTCTACTCGGCCGTGGATCAATGTCGCGCTGACTGTGGCGACAAAACGCCGGTAGTGGCTTGGCGTTCCAATCGCCGCGAGTGGCTGTGCATCATCCCAATCGAAGAATTTTTGAATTTGCTAGGAGTAAAACCAGCAAACACGGAAAAACAAAATACATGAGTACAACATGGACTATGAGTGAGGTAGTCGGTGGCTTTATACCGCCATCGGCTGGAGTACAACAAGCGGTCGTCAAGGCTGTTAGCCAACCCTACTGGGAAGTTAACAAGTTTAGCGACGACAACGAAGAGGTGGAGTTCTTCAACGTGACCTACGAGGTCGACGAGAAGACTCCCGACGGCGAGAAGATGACATGTCGCCGTAAGTATCGGAAATCCCTCCATCCGAAGTCTAACTTCAGGAAGGATTTGCAGGGCATACTCGGAGGTCGCGATTTGACCGCCGAGGAGCGTAACGACTTCGCACCAGACTCTATTGAGGGGATGGCCTGCCAAGTCATTATTGAGCACTCACCTCGCAACGATGGCGATGGTGTATGGGCCAATATCACAAAGGTAATAGCTGCGAAGGCGGCATAATACACAGACCCTCGGCGGGGAAACTCGTCGGGGGTCTTATAATTTTATAAGTATAAATATGGCAGCAAGGATCATTAAACAGACAAGCAGTTACCACTGGTACGACGCAAATGGCGTGCCTCATCACGAGGCCGGACTGCGTGAAGCACGCAAGCTCAACCTGCTGCCGTCGCCGACCACAATCATCAAGGTGATGAACAACCCGGCGCTCTCAATGTGGATGCAGAAAAACTTGCTGCTGGCGGCGCTCACTGTGCCGGACGAGGAAAAAGAGGGCATTGAACTGGATGACTTGGCCAAGCGGGTTGTTGAGGATTCCAAGAAGCAAGGCTCCGAGGCTGCGACCCGCGGCACGGCTGTCCACCTTGGCTGCGAGGCGATACTGAGAGGCGAGGAGTGGGACAAGGAGGATGAACAGTTGGTGGCCGTCAACGATTGGGCGCAGGCCAACATTATGGATGTGCATTTCACCGAGGAAGTCGTGGTTAACACAGAGCTTGGTTACGCCGGCTGCTGCGATGCGTTACTGGAACACCAGGAGCACGGCAAGGTCGGACTAGACTGGAAAACTCAAGGCTGCAAGACCAACGCCAAGGGCGCGTACAAGCCGGCCTTCTATAAGAACTGGGCCCTGCAAGGCGCCGCATACCGGGAGTGCATCAACCGGGAACTGCCGTTTCTGTCGGTGGTGATCAACAAGAATGCCCCAGAGGTTTTTGAGAAGCGTTGGGATGACGCGGACATCGACAAAGCATTCGACGCATTCGCGAACCTGCACGCGCTGTGGTGTTGGGAAAAAAATTACTATCCCGGTCGGAAATCGGAAGCTGCTGCTTAATGTCAACTTGGTACCAAAAACTGAACGACGGCGAGGAGTGGAGTGCTCGCTGGTACGGCCAACGACTTCAATCAGATGCTGTTAGCCAAGGTCTCCACGATTGCAAGGTTGACGGCAAACTGGACGGACAAACCGCACACGAGGAGGGCGCTGCTGCTGAGTGGTTTTTTGCCAAGGTCCATAACATTTACCCGAACACTCAGTTGGACGGACCTGGACACATCGATTTCACGATGCCCAACGGGGTCACAGTTGATGTCAAATCGACACCACACATCGATGGCAATCTGCTGGTCCCGCTGCACATCAACATCAACAACTCAGCAGGGGCATTCGCGCTGGTCCGAGGGACAATCAAGAAGGGATGGCAATACGTCGGTTGGATACCGGCAGACGAATTTTTCAAGAAAGCCAAGGTCGACAAAACGAGGGAAGACCTCAAAGACACTTGGATACTCAAGGCCGGCTTCCTTCGTCGCGAGTTGGTCTGGAAACCGAATTTATGAAAACCAATACAAACAAGGGATGGATCAAGCTGTACCGATCCATCTGGGATCAAGAACAAAGCTCCGACCCTCACTGGGTCGCAGTCTGGTTGTATCTCCTGACGCACGCCGCGCATGAGGAGACTGAGGTCACCTTTAAGGGTGAGAGAATAAAGCTCAAGCCGGGCCAGTTGATAGTCACTATCCGGTCGTTCACCAACGCCATGCCGGGCCTAAAAAGGGACCGCGTTCACCGCCTTTTATGCCGCATGACCGAGGACTGTCTGATCGCGAAAAGGTCGGACAAGCGTTTCACCTTTATTACCGTGCAGGAATGGGACAACTACCAATGCACTGTCGGACAGGATTCGGAAACAGAACAAGAAGAGAAGAAAAAGAAGGCTAAACGAACTGCACTGGTTGCTGACAATCCACCGTCGGTTGACGAGATAGCCAGCTACGTCGAGGACAAGGGGCTCAACGTCGATAGCAGCAAGTTTTGGAACTACTACGATACCGCCGACTGGACAATTGAGGTCAACGGGAAGAACCCCCGACCGATGAAGAACTGGAAGACGGTGGCTAGAAGCTGGTCCGAGCGCAACGGTGATTCGGCAACCAAGTTCAACGGCGAAAACCGCATCGACTACGGCAAGGTGATGAAGGAGGTGAAGCGTGCTTCCCATTAATCCACGAGTTGAACAGGCGCTGCTTGGTTGCTGCATTCTCGGTGATTTCACTGACGTAGTGGCTTCTGGCGTCGACGCCTCTTGGTTCAACGAGCTTCACCACAAAGCGGTGTTCCACTTGATGGAACGCATTGCCGAGAAGGAGCCGGTGACCGAGTCGGCGGTGATGATAGCGTCGAAGCTGGATGAACCGTTCAACGAGAACGGCGGTAGCGTCGCAGACATCGTTGAGATGACTAATGAGGCACCAGTGGCCGGTAACTGGAAGGTCTGGATGCCGGAACTGCAATCCAAGCTACGGCGCCGGCAGTACATCCAATTCGCACAGGATTTGATGGGCTTGGCCAAGGACCACGATAGCGTCGAAGAACTGGCAGACGACGCTGAGTCACGGCTAATGCAGTTGCGCTCGTGCCGCAAGACCAAGACCGAAAATGACCGCAACGCGAGCTTCAACCGTATCGTTGAGATGCTGGAAAAGTCCGACGCCGGTGACGGCATGGTCGGTCTGCCAACCGGCTACGACGACTTGGATAAGATTTTGTGCGGTCTGCGCGGTGGCCAGCTTATCTGCCTGGCGTCACGTCCCGGTATGGGTAAGTCAGCATTAGCCGGCAACATCGCTACCCAGCTTGGCTACATACGGGATATTCCAGTCGGTGTATTTAGCCTTGAGATGCAGGAGGACGAGCTTAACAGCCGAATGTTGGCCAGCATCAGCGAGGTCAACTTGCAGGCGTTTGTCAGCAAAGAGTACGGACCAGCACGCCGCAAAGAGGCGATGAAGTCGCTGGCGATGAATATGCCCAAGCTGGCGAAGTCGCCGATTTACATCGAATCGCGGACTGACACGACGATCAACCGTATCCGCGCAGAAGCCCGGCGGATGATCCGCAACCACAATGTTGGCCTGCTGATCGTCGACTACCTGCAATTGGTCGGTGGATCAGGCAACCGTAACGGCAACAGGGTGACCGAGGTTGGCCAGATCAGCCGCGGCTTGAAGTCGATGGCGATGGAACTGGACGTCCCTGTGATCGCCTTGGCCCAACTAAACCGCCAAGTGGAGAACGATGGCAACCGTGCGCCACGACTAGCGGATCTCCGCGAATCCGGCGCAATCGAAGCAGACAGCGACGTGGTGATGTTCATTTGGGTAGAAGACTTTGACGTCTGCGACGGTGGCCGACTGCTGAGTCGGATTGAGGTGGCCAAGAACCGCGCAGGTCGTTGCGGATCGTTCCACCTTTGCTTTAACCGTGACTACAGCAGGTTTGAAGATCGCCGCGGTCACCAAGACCTGATTGAGAAGTACGAACTTGCAACCGAGAAGTCCAAGGACAAGCGGAAGTTCACGAGGAAGACCGTGTGACCGGATGGACACGAGTGGAACTACTCATTGTGGTGGCAATCATCTCAATCTTGGCGGCATTGACGATGCGAACATTGCCAGCCGTGCGCCAAGCGGTCGACCGCGCAGACTG
>Ga0208299_1002629_pt1 | contig 11956 bp, 11 predicted proteins | sample 15_taG_FD_184089 | JGI IMG/M metagenome (GOLD analysis project Ga0208299, IMG submission 184089) | Marine viral communities from the Subarctic Pacific Ocean - 15_ETSP_OMZ_AT15312 metaG (SPAdes) (version 2) | ecosystem: Environmental > Aquatic > Marine > Oceanic | place: Pacific Ocean | collected...
GCCATCGCACCATTGTTGGCACTCTCTGCGATATTCTTATTGATAGCCGCACCTGCGTATGCAGTATTTGGTTTAGCCTTATCAGCACTTGCGATGGGCATTCAACAATTTGCTAAGGTTGGTTGGGGCACAATCTTTGCTATGTTTGCTTCTTTGTGGTTACTAACCGCTTTAGCCCTTCCACTTAGCAACGCCTCAATGGCCTTGGCCTGGGCTTCAATTGGATTTCTTACTTTTGGTATTGCATTAATAGCATTAGGGGCAGGGATTCAACAGTTTGTTGGTGCTATACCTGCAATTCTTCCGATGGTGATTGGATTAACGGCTCTTGCAGTGATATCACCACTACTTGCGGTAGGCGGATTATTACTATTAATCGCTTCACTTGGATACCTCACATTCGGAATAGCATTGATAGCATTAGGAGTTGGGATTCAACAGTTTGTTGGTGTCCTACCTGCACTTCTTCCGATGGTGATTGGATTAACGGCCTTAGCGGTGTTGGCAATACCACTTGCACTAGCAAGTTATTTCCTTTCGGGGGCCTCTGCCAGCCTTATCTTCTTTGCAATTGCATTGATTGCATTATCATTTGGTATTAAACAGTTTGTTGGTGTCCTACCTGCAATTCTTCCGATGGTCGTAGCATTAACGGCACTTGCATTGTTGGCCTTACCACTTGCACTAGCATCACCGTTATTATTAGTTGCCGCAATTGGGTTTGGTTCATTCGGATTAGCATTACAATCATTAGGAGAAGGTATTCAATCTTTTGCTAGTATTGGTTGGGGAACAATCTTTACTTCACTTGCTTCTTTATACTTGTTTGCAGCCATAGCAATACCACTCGCATTAGCATCACCATTCTTATTAGTGGCCGCAATTGGGTTTGGTGTATTTGGATTCGCACTAACTTCCTTGGGTACAGGTATTCAGGCCTTCGCAGGAGCGATATGGTTAATCCCTGCTATGATTATATCATTGTATGCATTGACTGCCTTAGCAGTACCACTTGCACTAGCATCTCCATTCTTATTAGTCGCCGCAATTGGATTTGGTGTGTTTGGAATGGCACTCTCATCATTGGGTGAAGGTATTCAAGCATTCGTAGGAGCGATATGGTTAATACCTGCTATGGTAATTTCTTTATACTTGTTAACCGCCTTAGCAATACCACTCGCATTAGCATCACCATTCTTATTAGTAGCCGCAATTGGATTTGGTATATTTGGACTAGCACTGTCAGCATTAGGGGCAGGAATTGCCACATTCGCAGGAGCAATATTCTTAATCCCTGCTATGGTAATTTCTTTATACTTGTTAACTGCCCTAGCAGTACCACTTGCACTTGCATCTCCATTCTTATTAGTCGCCGCAATTGGATTTGGTATATTTGGACTGGCCTTGATATCACTAGGAGCAGGGATTGCCGCATTTACTGGAGCAATATTCTTAATCCCTGCTATGATTATATCGTTGTATGCATTGACTGCCTTAGCAGTACCACTTGCACTAGCATCACCGTTATTATTAGTTGCCGCAATTGGGTTTGGTGTATTCGGTCTTGCACTGATATCATTAGCAATGGGTATTGCATCATTCGTTGGAGTAATGCCTGCAATACTCCCAATGGTGACCGCATTGTATGCATTAGCCGCAATAGCAATTCCATTAGGATTAGCATCACCATTCTTATTAGTAGCCGCATTTGGATTTGGTGTATTCGGTCTTGCACTTGTAACACTTGCACTTGGTGTTAGTCAATTTGTTGGTGTTCTGCCTGCAATACTCCCAATGGTGGCTGCGTTAACCGCATTAGCCGCAATAGCAATTCCATTAGGATTAGCATCACCATTCTTATTAGTGGCCTCAATTGGATTCGGTATATTCGGTCTTGCACTGATAGCATTAGGATTGGGTGTTAGTCAGTTTGAGGGTGTAATGCCTGCCATCCTTCCGATGGTAGTGTCTTTACTTGCATTAGCCGCATTAGCAATACCACTTGCGATAATGTCACCATTCTTGATAATAGCGGCCGCAGGAATCGCAATCTTCGGATTAGCATTAATTCCTCTTGCATTCGCAATCAGTTTGATTGACTTATCAGCGGCCGCCGGGTTTGCATTAGCAATGCTGACAATAACAGCAGTTGCTTTCCCACTTGCTATATTGGCAGGAACGGGAATGATGGCGCTTGCGGCCTTTGGATTAGTTCAAATTGCATTTGGTGTTCTTGCTTTAGGTTATGCCGCAATGGTTCTAGGTGAAAATGGTGAAACACTTTCTATAATAATTTCTCAATTAACACTTCTTGCTTTACTTTCGCCTTTGTTGGTTCTCGCCGCAGTGGGAATATTCTTAATCTCTGGTGCAATAATGGCCTTTGGTGCTTCAATCGCATTTGCAAATGCGGCGATGGGAGTGGGTGCAGCCATAGGTCTACTTGGTTCGTTGTTCGGAGCAGAAAACCCACTTGACATGTTATTTGCTATTGCATCACATGCAACCGAATTGTATATTGCGGGTAAAGGTATTCTCTTCATGGCCATGGGAATTGGTATGCTAGCCAAATCTTTACAAGAACTTGATGCAAATGCACTTACTGAAATTGGTGCCGCTATGCAGGGTATTTTACCAGGCGTAGTTGGTGGGGATATGAACTTTGTTGCGGGTAATTTGGTGATGGGTGAATCAGAAGCAAATGGTGCAGATGGAATGGCGGCCGATAACGCAGAAGCATCATCACTGGGTCGTGCGGGGATGGCCGTTAATGCACCCGCCAATACAATAATTCTTGGAGGAGGAGCCGGTGGTGATAATAAATCAGAAGGTGGTGAATCACCTAAAGGCCTTGATGGTCAAGAAGGTGGCGGCCGCATGAACGAAAGTACATTCAGACGAATTCAAGAACGATTCTATAAGAGTGCAATTGTATAAGGAAAAGATATGAAAAACTATTTTGATTTAATTGAAGAACTGAAAACCAAAGAGATTGATTCGAAGGAATTTGAGAATCCTCTTACTGGTATTATGGCCCAAATTTTTACATCGAAGGGTAAGTTAGATGGTGATGAGGGTGATGATGTTGTTAATACCAAGAAAGGCTCTTGGGCCGCTAACAAACTAAAACCATCACAAAATGCCATCTATCTAGGCAAGTCTCTAGGTATGGCTGTTGGTGGTGTTAGAGGTGGTGACCTTGGTTCTATCGTTTCCAAAGATAAGCGTATCCTTGATGGTCATCATAGATGGGCTGCCACGCTCCTCTCAGAGCCCTCTGCCTCTATTCAGGGAATCGAAGCACAGTTGGGTATCGGTGACCTAGTTCCTGTACTTCGTGCATTAGGGGATGCTCTAAACAACACACGAAGAGGTGAACCCGCAGGTGGTGATATTAATATATTTAAGGCAACTACGAAGGATGCGATTGATGCCTTGACTAAAGGTAAAAATATGCACCCTAAATTTTACGATAAAGAGAAATCAATTGCATGGTTAGAAAGTATTGGTGGAGAAAAAGAATTAGCAAAAAGATTAAAGTTTATTCAGAAGCAACTTCCACCAAAAGGGGCCCCTCCTCGTAATGATATGCCTGTAATTGACTCAGATAAAGGGCAAGAGAAACAAGCCGCTGACCTTTTATCAAAAGGTGAACTTGATGTTCGTAAACCCTATGCAACTAAGTCGCAATTGAAAAAATCTTCTTCTTCTAAATGGCACAAAAGCAAAAAATAACCCCGTCCGAAGACGGGGCTATTATTATCAGGAATGTCCTGAATTATTAAAATGTAATCTGAATCTGCGTTCGAGCCAGGTATTCACCTGAGTCTCCTGCACGCCATCCAGTCTCACCTAAGTCCCAAGCACCGTTAATGCCATTGAGTGCATAACCGAAATCGGTAGTCCACTTAACATTGTCATTAATCCAGTAATTGGCACCAATGGTGAATGTGCTGAGATTTTCATCAACACCTTCAAGTTCACCATACTCATATGCAACATAACCCTGTAGGTTATCCATGCACATGTATCCTGCTTGAACAGTTGCACCCCAGTTGTCGCCAGCATCTCCGCTAGTTGCAACATAGGCCGCAGTCAAGTCAAGACCACCCGATGATACTTTTGTATCAAGAGTGTATGTGGTGTAACTAGTAGCAACCAAATCGTTCCACGAAACGGCCGCACCAACATTCCACCAAGAGTTGATATCCGCACCAATACGGGCAGTGAATGCTTCACCATTCTGAACGCCTGCACCGTTATCAGTATTGAAACCATCAGTGTATGCACCAGAAAAATCTAGCACACCGAAATCACGGCTCCATTGAACACCTTGTGAACGACCCTGACCAAACTGGTTGGACACAATCGAACGCTCCATCATCAAAGTATCTTCTTGTGGGACAAGAACTTCACGCATAAATGGTGATTTAAATTGTCCAACACGAAGAGTTCCACCAAAAAGACCACCTTGTGCATATGCATCTTTGAGGTCGAAGTTATTAGTGCTATCACTCCACTGTCCACTTACCTTATATTCCCAGTTATATAAATCACCTGAGAAGATAAGTCTGGCACGGGGAAGACTGAAACCACGATTGGCCTCATCATTACCACCACCACTGTAAGAGTAGCGAGTTTGTAGGAAACCGTGAACATTAACTGTTACAGGACTTCCATTACCTTGCAAGGATGCTCTTGAATCTGCATCAGCGAGTACATCATGAACGAGTCCACGGACTTCTTCTGCCCGTTTTTCGTTAAGCCATACATCTCTTTCTGACATAGAAAGTTCTGCAATTCTTGCTTCGGCAGCCTCAAGTCTTAGTTGAAGGTCTGCGTTAGTATCAGCACCGGCTACACCACATGCAATCCCTGCAAATAATGATGCGATGCCGAACTTTGTAAGTTTTGAGATATTCATAGGATAATCTCCTTTATGTCAGCGTATCAAACGCTGGCAATAAGATTCCAAAGTTCACGAACTGCTCCTGCTACCCAGTTAACACCGTCCCACGCAAATGGAAGAAGTGCTAATGTGATTAGCATACTACGATTGATGCCTACTCTACCTAAAGTTGAGGACACGACATCACCTGTGCAACAACTTTCTTTTGAATTAGCCATATTATTTCTCCTTTAAAGAATTAAACCTCTGGCCAAAGAGGGTGATGCAAATTGCATCGGGGTAAGGTGCGGATGCACCTTGGGTTATTAGAGGGGGACCGACGGTCCCCCTCCACAACTATTATACTATTAATCGATTATGTATATGACTTCAATCTTCTGATGCTAGTTGCTCAAAATAACTGAGGGCATCATCGCCACCACTTGTTTTGCTATCACTATCATCGCCAGTGTCGATAGAATCAGTAGTTACATTACTTTTAACATTTACAGATTCTGCTGTATTTTTAACAGGTGAAGAACCATCACCAAGAACAATACTAAGTCGGCTTGCAAGTTCTTCATATGACTTAAAGGATGATGCATCAGTATGTTCACTAAGAGGATACTGTGTCTTCCACAATTCTTCCAACTTGTCATCATCACCACTTAGCAGGGGCGATGCATCGCAAAACTCACTCTTATCATAATTGATAAAACCGGCAACCTTGCGAACCTTCAGTTTAAAGTCAGCACCCTTCCAGAAATCGAATGGGTTAATTGGTGATTCATCTTCGAATTCTGGTTGCATAGCACCCACGATTTTATCGTGAATCTTTTTGCCATATTTGAAGAGGAAAACCTTACCTTCGTTTTGAGGATTTGCGGGGTCACTCACAATGTAGATGTTGGAAATGTAATGAAGCCTACGCTTGCGGGCACGGGCAATATCCTTATCTCGTTCATCACCACTATTCCAAAGACGAGTATTCATTTCTGACACAGGGTCTTTTTCACCAAGGGTAGTACGAGACTTCTCAATATACCAACCGCCTGGTCCTTGGAATCCATGAGAGAAAGTTCTTGCCCACGGAACATCCTCACCATCACATGGTGGGAGGAATCGGATAACGGCATAACCGTTACTTGACTTGTCTAGTTCTGGTCGCCAGAAGCGGTCATCCTTATAGGAATCACTACCCTTTTTGCTAATTTTAGTGAGTTCATCACTAAGTCGTTCGAACCCCTTTGAGGTGTTCTTTTTCATATCGCTAAATGCCATGTTTCATATCTCCTTGTATTGTATTGAAACTGTTTCGTATATTATAGAGTATTTAGAACGAAAGTCAAACAATTAATTCGTATTTCCGCATCTTATCTCTAATAATTTTTCTATAATGTGCTGTGTTATTTGTTGCAGGCAAAAATGGTTTATATTGTTTGCACTTTTTGCCTATGCTTCTCCAAATGACATCATCTGGTAGGCAATTATCAAAATCAGTTGAGAAGTTTAAAATAGAGTCAAGTATAACAAACCCCTCAATTGTAATTTCGTTTTGTAGTAGTAGTTTTAAAATGATTGGATGTTGATGTTTCTGGCATTTAAATATCTCATTGAATTTCAAATCTTTATTTTCAATAAAGTTCAGCATACTTTCAACATCTTGTCCGAAAACATATGATAGACTCTCTTGTTTTTTTTGCCAATCCTTATGAATCGCATCACATTTACCATCAAACATTTCACCAATCCACAATCTATCACCGTGTATTAAATTGGCTAAAATATAGTTAAACACTGTTTGTGCATCCATTGATTTTGCCAATTTATCGAAGAAGTATCTGTCTTTTCTATTTTCAAATGTTGAATACTTTGCCCGTGTTTTACCACCATACTTGAAGAAATCATATGACTCCTGTGTAAAGTGGGCCTTAAGGGCTAGATAAGTTTTATAGACTTCGAAACCGTTCATTATCAGATTGGTAGGCTTGGGGAACGAGGGAGCATGTGATTTTTCTCGCCCTCAATTCTAATTTTTTCCTTAATAGGCCTTGAAATGTATTTGTTTACTGTGCTTGGGTCAATTCCTAACTTATCACAGGTTTGCAATACCGCCATAATATATCCATCTTTATTATTTACTAATACAATTTTGAGTTGTTCGTTAAATTTTTCTTTAGTTACAAACATCAACTGCCTCCTCTTTCATTTTATTCTCTGTATTAAATTTAATCACACCACGAACCCAATCTTCATATTCTTTTTCGTAGAATTTTGGACTGTCATCAAAGTATGTTGATTCTTTAATTGAAAGTAATGCCATACCTGCTCGAATTAGTTCTTTCGAATCTTTACATACTCTAAGAAGGCCTGCATAACTTGCTCTCAGTCTTGGATATTTTACCACGGATGCACGATAAAAGTCAAGTGCTTTTTCTGTACATCGTGTAATTTCTTTTACATCATTTGACCCTTGTCGTTCTTTCTCGGCCTTTCCTTCATAGAGAAGGCCACACATATTCAAACAATGGGCCGCTTCCGCTTCCCATTCACTAATTTCATAGCAGTGTTTAAGAAATGGAATTGCATCTAGTCGATGTTCATAAAACAATTGACGGCCATAGTAATATTGCCTTGTCGCATTGTCTGGAAATTCTTCAGCATCTTCTGCTAACATCTCTAAAACTTTTGCTTGGTTGTGTGATGTGCCGATTGCATCGGGGTGATGCACATCATGGTGCAGTGTAATTGCATCGTTACCCGTAGTTGATAGAAGATGTTCATGTACTCTAAATTTCCATTCGGCCGCACCAGGCTTCCAAATACAATTGCGGTGGAATCTATGACCCACGCCTGTTCGGTGGAATATTGCTACTAAATCTTTATCGGGAGGTAGAAGTTTCATTTCTTGCTTTAGTTTATAGCCGTTCACCAATACTTCATCAGTATCGAACATTACAATCCAATCAGCATCATCACACTGTGCTAATTCGACTGCTTTGTTTCGTGCTTCAGCAAAGTGATTAGGCCATTTCATTTCAAGAACTTCAAACCCATTTTCTTTTGCAACTTCAACGGTTTTATCCGTGCTACCCGTATCGACAATTACATTGCGATTAGTAAATCCTTTTAAACTCTTTGCAAGTCGTGGTATTGTCTCTTCTTCATTCAATGCAATGAACACACCTACAAGGTTGATTGATTTTTTGAGCCGCTCTTTGACTGCTTCTCTCATCGCTTTTTTTTCTGCCGCTTTATTTTTTCGAGTCTGTGAATATCCCATTATTTTTTCTCTTTCCACATACCACCCATACCAGGCACCGGCTCAACGCAAATCATTTTTGCATATGTTCGAACCATATCATCGATATGTTTAAAATTTGGTTTAAACTTTAAGTCTCTTTTGATACGCTTAGGGCAAGCGATAAGTTTCTCAGGGTCGCCCGCACGCCTTGGTGCTTCCACAACAGGTATGGGCCCCACCACTCGTTCGAAGGACTCGATAACTTCCTTTACAGTGTAACCCTTACCGTTGCCAACATTGTAGACATTACGCATTGGTTCTTTTGTCATAATTTTAGACAAAGCAAGGATGTGTGCATCGATTAAATCTCCAACATGGATGTAATCACGAACACAAGTTCCATCTGAAGTCTTGTACTTAGTACCAAACAAACGGATGTCGGGAGTGTAACCGAGATACGCCCGCATTAAAGCCGGAAAAAGATTTGACTTCTCTTTCCAGTATGGGTCATATGCTCGTTGAAGTAAATCATTTCCTACAACATTAAAATATCTTAATGAACAATGTTTAAAACTAGGATGAGCATGTGAACAAGCCCTTAATATTTGTTCTACCATCAACTTAGATTCACCATATGGATTGATAGGTAAAAGGACATCATCTTCTTTTGCTATTGATTTAGTCGGTTCACCGTAAACAGCCGCCGAACTAGAGAAGATGAAATTACATACCTTATGTTGCCTACATTGGTCAAGTAAATTCATAGTACCCAAAACATTATTGTTGTAATACTTCATTGGGTCACTAACAGATTCGGGTACTGAGATGTCGCCTGCAAAATGTATTATAGCATCAACATCATGTATCCTAAAAACTTTAGAAAGTTCGGGTTCACAAATATCAAGTTGATATTTTACAACCTTCTTTTTTACATTCGTTGGAGACTTCCATTTCATTTTTCGTCTATCGACCGCAATAACTTGAGCATTAGTTTCCATCACCATCTTTACAACGGCATTTGAACCAATATAACCGGCGGCCCCAGTAATAACTACTACGGGATATTTTCCATTCTTCACTTTACTCATGTAGTATGTCCTGTCAATACTTCTTCGATTGTTGCATCTTCATCAAACTCTGCGTAGAAGTAATCGATTCTTTCTTTCAATGCCTTCACATACTTCATTGGGTTACGAACGAAGCATGTTACATCACCAGTTGGGTCAACCATCATAATGACAATCTGTTTAACTGGAATGTTTGTTCGTTCCGTATACATTAAAGCATATGCTGTACACTGAATGAAGTAATCCGTACACCATTCAGCAGGCTTCATTCGCTCTGTTGTTTTGAAATCAATGATGGAAAGTTCACCGTCAAACTCAGCAATGCAATCTGCACGACCGGCCATTGGTACGACCTCACCATATAGTGGTAATTCTAATCCATGAATATTATCAATATACTTGTCAGCATATTCTTTCATGGCATTATACATCGTTTGAACATCTTTAGATTCAAACGGATTCAATTCTTTATCGTTAAGGTAATCTTCCATTACTGAATGGAATGCTGTACCACGACTAAGAATTCTGCGGGACTTGTCGGGATTCTCTTCTCGCCATTTCTTCCACTTGGCCCTATCTTTCCAACCTGTTACTGTTGTAACGGATGGGACCCAAATGTCTTTATCTGGCAATTTGTAAAAACGCTTACCTGCGACCATCAATTCTTTAAGAACTGGCGTTTCCATAGCCACATCTACATGCTCAAAACTCATACTGAAATCTCCATAATCTAAATATTATTATATCACATAACAACTAACTGTCAAGTAATATATATGCTCTTAATATAATTTACCGAAGGGGCCATAATGGAATCCCTTCTTCATGGCATGAAGCAAAAGTTCAACCATGAATACACTTCTATCTTTCTTTTTCTTAATACCATATACGGCACACATGAATGCTATCACCATCAATTTTGTGGTGGTCACTCCTTTTTGCTCACCACCACTTTTGCCTTGTGAGTCAAATGACTTGATAATGTTACTACAAAATTCATCAGCACTTTTTACACCAGTTTTCACGCCAGCCTTTTCGATTACCTTAAATCTCTTATGCCACATATCGTATTGGCCTTGCTTAGGTCCACGACCAAATTCATCAGCACTTTTTGGGTATTTGCTGTGGTCGTTTGGGGCGTAACCCCCTTTCTTGTAATTGGTTAGAGTTTCTTGAACTCTATCAACTACGGCCTTACCTGCTCTTGCGGCCTTACTAGAAGAACCCGATGCTTCGTACTTGAGATTAGAATAATTGGAACTACCACCGTTAGATGTTATTTGCCATTGATACATTTCAATCGTACCTTCGTACTGATACATACGGCCTTCTTTTGTTGCTAGTCTTTCCTTGCCCTTAGTGCCTTTTATGTTACACATACACTTTGCACTATGTAACACCATGTCATATTCTTTTCGTTTGTCTATTGACATTTCTACTAGATTGTGTGTTGCCCAATGGGCCTTCTCTCCCGTCACCTTCTTTAATGAGATGGGGATGAGTCGTTCATCTTTAAATAATTTCTTCATCACCTTATTCAACATCAACACATTCGGCGAAGTCATTTTATCAAGAACTTTTAATATATCTCTTTTAACATTGGTGGGGTTTCTAACTAACCAAATATCAGCCGGATTCCATTGTCCTAGATTATACTTGGGAAACTTCCGCAGTTGCGTATCCATCCATGATGCAAAGTTGTTAACGCCTTTTTGAGGCCTAGCATACTCTTTAAATTCTTCATATCCCTGCTTAGCCGCAACACGAAGCATGACCTTATTTTGTGCCATGAATGATTTCTTCCACTCTTGTTCATCTTCGATGGTGGGAAATATTTCTAATAGTTTTGGATACTCTTTATCCTTAGCAACATCAGCCCAAGTCTTAAAGGCCTCATCTCGTTTCAATGCTCTACGGATAATCCACATGGATGCTTCCTCTTGCATAGGGGTAGTTACTTTCGTACCACCTCCACTAGATTTGCCTGTGGACTCGACCCTAAACTTACTAAACTTTTCGCCTGATACTTCCCAAGTGATATAACGATTAAGAGAATGTTCCACACCCTTTAAATTAATATTATCTTTATATGTTAACTTGAATTTATCATACAATGCCGTACCAAGTTTAACGATACGCATAGCACCTGCCGTTTTAGGTTCTGCATAAAAGATTGCACCATCTATACACCACTTCTGGTCAAACAAACCTTTTCTAAAGGTAGCATACAAGGCCTCGCCAAGAGATTTTCTAATAATATTTTTACTAGTAATGTCGTATGCCATGATGTTATTTATGTACCCATATATTAAGAAAACCAATGCCACACCATTTTAAAATGCGGTAATAAATGATTTATGCGGGCGAGAGGGGGGAGAGAGTTTATTTATTTGAACTGGTCTTTCATTCGTGATTTGGTGCCACTAGAATTGGGTAAACCATCGGCAATAGTATTCATTCTTTCACGAAAACTGCCTGGCAGGTTCTTTGTTTTTGTCCAATCGTGGTTTGTGTCTACTTGTACACGGGCAAAACCATCAACGGCCTTTTGTACTTCCATTGCTTCGCATTCAGGGCACGGTTCACCGCACGGCTTCTTATACTCTGCCATTGTGTATACGGCCTCCCATGTATGTTCACAGGCATCACATCTGTATGTGTAGTTCGGCATTCACTTTCTCCTCAAATATTTCCACTTACGGTTCTTTAGCATCATGCTGTAAGAGTAATCATAGTTAGTTGACTCTGCTTGATATG
>Ga0208299_1002631_pt1 | contig 11950 bp, 24 predicted proteins | sample 15_taG_FD_184089 | JGI IMG/M metagenome (GOLD analysis project Ga0208299, IMG submission 184089) | Marine viral communities from the Subarctic Pacific Ocean - 15_ETSP_OMZ_AT15312 metaG (SPAdes) (version 2) | ecosystem: Environmental > Aquatic > Marine > Oceanic | place: Pacific Ocean | collected...
TGTGTTAATATATAAATGTGGGATATGTGACAAAGATTATTGTAGTTATTGTGCAGAAGAACACGCAAAAGATGAAACAGGGTTAAGTTGGAGGAAGAGCAATGAAATGTAAGATATGTGGAGAACAAGACGAAGTAAAACAACAACATGGATTATGTATATATTGTTGGGAGGATCAAGCGTCTGAAATTGAAACAATATCTAGGGATGAAGTTAAAGAACTTAGGAGACTTGCGTGTTTTAGTAATACAGGGTTTCCATGTCATATATGTAAGAGAGGTATTATGCGAGAAAAAGATACATCTTCAAATCAAATATTATCAATGTGTGAGTCTTGTGGGTTTGAAGGATGATGGAGGAATCGAAATGACAACTCATGGACAAAACGGATACACGGTAAAGTATCTAGAATGTAAATACTGTGAAAAGAAATACGAAAAAGGATTCTTTGGAAGTGGATTTAAATATTGTTCTAGAGTGTGTGTAGATAAGGCTAGAAGAAAATACTATAAAGATAGATATGTACCAACAAATAAAGACTGTGTTATTTGTAGAAGAAATATAAAAACTGTTGGTGAGAGAAAATACGCAACTAAATACTGTTCAAAAAAATGTATGTTACTAGGACAGGGAGTAAGAGCTAATGGACAGACTATGATGAAGATTGAGATACCCATAAAGTATTATTATAAAATATTCCAGGAGAAAAAAGATGTCAGCTAGATGTCATGGGTTATGTGATAGAGTTTCGTTTAAGGGATTCCTTAGAAACTATGCAAGTAATACGTATTGTAGTGTATGTGCAAAGTGGATTAATAAAATACATTTAAAAGCAGGTAAGGATGGTGTAGCAAACTTCTGTCCTTGTTGTGGTGTAAGAGCTAGGAGACGAGCAAGATTTAATCATGCAAGCAGAAAAGCAAGACGTATGAAAGCACAGCAAAATGTTCCAAAGAACAAACCAATATGTAAAATAGTATTTGGAGGTGAAAGAAATAATGTATAGTAAGAATGATATATTTCTACTAGGATGTCTTCACACACTACGTGCTTTACAATCAGTAAAGGATGAAGGTGATGATATGAATGATATTCAATGGGATATCCTATTGGAAAACCAACGAAGAAATCTAGAGGATCCAAGTATTGAAGAGTGTTTGGATAACGCAGATATTGAGGGTGGATTTAATGATGAAGAACTTCGTTAGATATAAATATGAAAAACTCATGGAGTACATATGACGTTAACGGAAAGAGAAAAATTCATAGCACACTATCTTTCAGTAACAATAGTTGGTATGATGGATCAACAGTCTAATGAAGCTGTTGGTTCTACAATAGACAAACTTAAAATAACTAGGTCAAGAAAACTAAATATAGAAGAAATACAAAAGATTGTTGAAGACCTTAATGAAGAGTTTTTAGTAAGTGGTGCTTTACTAACAGGTCAGCATAAAGCAAGAGAGGAAAAAGACGATTGGGATCATTAACAAAGAATGATTTTCTTTGTATTAATATAGGATGTGATAACACACTTAGTGACTATGAGGTAGGTAGACAAAACCGATCAAGGAAGTATCGGTTCTGCCTACATTGTAGGAATAAAAACAAGGAGTTAAGGTGGACTTGTAAATCTTGTAATAAAATTATGACCTCTGTGTCTAATGTTTCTGGAAAGTATTATTGTAAGAGCACTTGTAAGGCTATTCAGATAAGTGATTCGGTAGCCCATGCCATTTGATAGATTAGTTTCTCCTCTTGATCTTCGTCAATCTCATCTACCATCTCATGTTTATCTAAACAGTGATGGATTAATTCATGTGTTATAGTACAGTATATATCCTCAACTGTCTCATGGTTGCTGAGATATATCAAACATCTATCAGTTTCGGAGAAGAACATTCCCCTCTCATCACACCCATGTGTACGAAAATCGACTCTCATGGAAAGTATTAAATAAGGTAGAATTTAAATTATATTATGTCATTAATAGGCAGATTCTTAGATTGGTACGAATCTCATATAGGTAAGAGCCTGATAATATCAGCCGTCATATTATATATGCAGATACCACATTCATGGTGGGCTCTGGAATGTATATTCGGAGAGGGTATTCTTCATGGGCATGGGGTTGTAATAGACTTCTTCTTATATGGAATAGACACCCTAGAAATGATCCCAATTATAGGAATAACTCTAGTTATTATAACGAAGGTGAGAAAAGATAGAAAGTAAAACTTGCACCACTTGTTGGAGAATACTGGAAGATGATGAGACGACAACCTTAAACAAAGAACCAATTTGTGATAGGTGTTCGGCTAAGCGTTTAAAGTATGCCTTCGGTGCCTCTAAATATAGTAAGTAGTTCAGTCCTACTTGCATCATTGACTTCCTCCTTCCATATGTTAGGACAGTCATAAAACCACAAGTCAACTACTATACAATTATTCCACTCAAGCATAGTCTTTTGGATTAGATCAACTCCTGATGTTCGCACACCTGTGTGGTGTTTGTCTTGAACTCGCACAACTATTGTCTTATCCTTCGGTCTAAATAATACTATATCTAATGTTTCTTTTAATTGTCTCTCTCCAAGTGTATCTTTAAACTCGTCACTCATTAACTCAGTAAACTTATACTGTCGTTTTATATCATGACCTTTATATAAATCACATAGTATATGATAAACCGTATCTTCCCCAGTTCCTATTATGTTACCATGCTTATCCTTATGCATGAGTTATATATTTATGAACTGTATTTAAATGTTAGTATGATCCAACTGCTGTACAATCACAGTCATCTACACTACATACTGTATTACTAGCATGTGTTTCTTGCTTATGTCCACAGGTCTTACACACTCCACTTGCAACAATCTTTATATCTGCCATATTATAGAGATATATTTAATGTATATTAAGTTTCGTACTCTCTTGTCAGGACTTCCCACGTTCTTTTTGATTTTCTTTTAACATTTATAACAAGTACAATTAGATTCTTCTTATGCTTAAGCCAATCTATTATAGGTTTCTTTGCTGCCCACGCATTTGTTTTAATCTGTATTAGTATTAGATTACCCTCGTTATCAAAGCATATACCATCGAATAAATTCCATAGGTCTAATGCTCTATACCAATCACCTACATTGTATACTAGGTCTTGTCTTTTAGTATGTGCCTTTAACCATATCTCATCATAACCATTTTCAAGTAACCATAGGACTGCTTTCCTATTACTGAATCTCATTCTTTCTCTTGTGTTCATGATTTTAATAGAAGGCATCAATGCAGGAGAAACGTGTTAACCTTGTTTGGCTTTGGTTATAACCAAAATCTAGCCTTCCAGTCTTAATTTATATTAGTTCTATTTAAGTCTTATTTGATTCCTCATACTTACAGTAAAGATATACTAGATAGTTTATAGTATCTTCAATTGTATCTTGAACTGATTCATCCTTTACCTCTGAAATGGTACTTGGATCTTTAGTAAGTGAGACAAGTCTCATTAGTTTATCTGATATTCTAACAAGTATTGATTGAGTTGTAGTATCAGTGATACCAAGTACTGTTGATACAGTGAGATTGTATAATGTATCCCCACCGTTTTGTTGCTGTCTATTGTAATCAGCCCCCTTCTTTTCAATCATATCATATGCATTAGCACATAATTTCATGTGGGTTTGCTTTACATATTCTAACTCAGTCAACTTTATCCTCTATTCCTTTGGCTGTTAATGCAAACTCTGCATCTGCTATTGGATGTTCAGGGCTATCAACCATTCTTGCTATTCTTTTCCTACCTGATTTCTTAAAGTATAATCTATATGTTGAAGCGTGTCCTACTATGTTTCCACCTATTGGTTTGACTGGATCACCAAACATTATGCTTGGATCAGACTGTACTTGGTTAGTAAATATAACAGAACATCTAAAGTAGAATGATATGTTTTTGATATGTGTCATCAACCTTGCTATCTGATTCTGTCTCTCTGCTAATGTTCCTCTTCCAAGATACTCTTCACGGAACTGTCCTATTGAACCATCAAGTATAACCAACGTTGGTTTCTTTTCTGTTAGAGTTTTTGATAGATCATTTACAGTACCCATTAGTTGTTCTGTTGTTGGTGTATAGAAGTAAGTAATATTTGAGATGAACTTCTTTGCATCATCTATGTCTACTGCATATCCTCTTTCCATAAGTATCTCTGCTATTCTTTTTGGTTTGAATGTATCCTCACAATCTATCCATACTACTTTATTATTATCCTTTATTGCTTCTGCTGTAAGAGTGTTACAGAACTGTGTCTTACCTGAACCGAACTCACCGTAGACTTCATAGACTGCTTCTGGATTAACACCACCATCTATCAGATCATCAACTGCCTTACACTTTGTTGATACCTTTTCATAACCATCATGATAATCCATTAAGTCCAACACATCCATTGTTGTGTTTCTAATTGCACCAGAATCTTCTAAGATATTATGTGCCTGGAATACCCATTGATCTGCCTTTGCTTTTGCAACTCCAGTTATCTCTACTATCTCTCTTGCACCTCTAATACATAAATCAATTAAACTTGTAACTCCAAACCCTTTAAGTTTCTTTTCTGTAACAGCACCCAATCCGTCTAAGTCCGTAAGACTTGATGGAATTTCTTCAGGCTTCTCTTGTGCCTCATCATCTATTTGTTCTTCTTCACTCATGCGTTTTCCTCCCTTGTTTTATGGTTCATGTAATCCATTGGCTCTTCTTTTATTTCATCTTTCTTATCATCACTAGTGTAGAACTTTGCTTCACCTATGTTCTGTGTGTAATGATTATCTATATATTGTCTACCAGTATTTATACCACCATTTTTAAATAATAAATCTATAATGTAATATGCAATCAAACAAATACCTATTGGGAATAGTGGAGTGAAACATAGTATTGCACCGATGAAAACCCACCATCTACTTGCCAAAGATTATCTCCAGTATTGCTTGTAGTGTTTGAAGTAATGATAGTCTAATCTCTAAGTTTTTATTTTCATCTTCTACATTGTATGTAGTCTTTACTGTGTCACCATCTTGTGTAACATATATTATGTGACTACCTTTCTCTGTAGGATTTAGTTTTGTTTCAAAGTCTCCGTTACTGTCAGGCGTAACAACTGTGTTAGTTGTCTCATGTGATGGTGAGATTGTTGTCACAACAGTGGGGGTATTTGGCTCAACATTACCAGTTATGATGTTATCCTCTACAGAAACTACTGATGTGTGTGGTTCTTTTATTAGAATCTGACCATAGTGATTATCTGTAATCCATCCATACATTCCTGGTTCATAAGGAAACTTACCAGCCCATGTTCCATTAACTTCTATACTAGAATTCATATGAGTGCAACATATTTCATCATGTGTTATGTTTATGGTGGAGTTACTAAGATTAATAAGTTTAATAGAATCTCCCTGTTCTATTTCTAAGTATACTGGTATGGTATTAACGAATGTATGTTCTTCACCAAATGCAGAAGCAACAAACATTGTAGATATTGCTATTATTAATATTCCTATAATTGCTATTGAGACGCCTTGCATTATTAATCCATACCAACCCTCAATATAAACCTATGTTTTTCTATAACTACCATCTGGATTCCTCTTGACAACTAGTTCTCTTTCCCAATCTGTGAATAATCTATTTGCTGTATCTTGACTGAACTTTGGTGCTTCAGATAACTCCTTGAGGAACTTGTCGACTTTGACATTTCCAAACTCATCTGCGACTTTGTACCAAACACTCAAGGCTGTTTGTTCCTTTGTGTCCTTTGTTCTTACTCCGTCCAGGAATGCTTGATTGAAGTTACCCTTGCTTAAGTCCAACCCAAATGAGTCTAACGACTTTGTTAATAAATTCTCAACTGCTTCCAAGTCAGAGGTGATTACGTTTGATCTAAAGAATAGTTTTGCATGTGCCATAGACATTCTTATTATTGCTTCAAGTTGTCTTGTACCTACAGGTAATTTCTCATTTGCTGTTTCCTTACAGAGTTCCCTCATCTTCTCATATAGTTTAAGTATGCTTTTGATTACATCATCTGTTAATACTGGTTCAATATCCCTACCATAGTTTAACACTGACATCAATTCTGTTTCAGATAGATATGAGTTATACTCTGTATCATCTTGCTTAGTAAATGAATCTATGATATGTTTAGCCTTCTCTCTATCATCATCCCTGTGTATCTCATCAATGAATAACCATATTATATCAAACCTTGAAAGTAATGGTGATGGTACATCTAAGTTATCACCAAGAGATTGTTCCAAGTCATACTTACCTGCTCTTGGGTTTGCTGCTGCGAGTATTGTTGTTTGAGCTGGTAGTGTCATCTTTGTTCCAGCCTTTGCAATACTAACAGTCTGTTGTTCCATTGCTTCATGAAGACCTGACCTATCATCCTTATTCATTTTATCAAACTCATCAATGAATGCAAAACCACCACTACATAATGGGAGTACCCCTGCTTGTGCAACCATTCTACCATCAGATAGTTTGACCATACCTATTGTAAGTCCTGCTGCTGATGAACCCTTACCAGATGTATAGATTGATTTCTGTGTTACACCCCTTGCTGACTTTAACAGTTCTGATTTAGCCATTGATGGATCACCAACCATAAGGATATGTATGTCACCCCTCTTCTTTTTAGTTGAAACCCCACCCAAAAGGGATAGGATTATTGATTCTTTTACATCTTTATTGCCATAGATGTGGGGGGAAAATGATTTGATTACTGCCTCTTTGTATTCCTTTGGACTTTTTTCTGCAAAGTTCTTGAGTTTTGACAGTGTTACTTCATCAGGTTTTATCAACTCAGTTTCTTCTAAGTCCTCAGTTGTTGCTACCTCTATAACGATTTCATTCTCTGCCTTCTTTGGAACTATAACAGATCTGAATATTCCAGTTATCCTTTTCTTCTGACCAACAAACACAGTACCTACATTACATCCAGTTAACTTACCTGTTAATATTACAGGTGAATGGTTCTTTGATTTCTCCATTGTCTCTTGCATTAGAATGGTTTGTATATCATCAGTTATTAAATTCTCACTGTCTACTTTCAATGTGTTTTTCAAGCATGATCTTGTAGAACATTTCATAGATGGTAGATCTCTATTTGAATCACATTCAACATCTTCAGAGTGTCCACATAATTGACAAACTAGTTTACCTTTTTTAACATATGACTTTGGTGTATCTGCTGCTATTACTATACAGTCAAACGTGACTGTCTTTCTTTCATGTTCTCTTGCAGATATATCATGCATCTCAATTGCGTTCACCCCAATCAATTCTATCCTAAGATTTCTAAAGAATAACTCTGGATCAAAATCAGAAGATCTCTTTTGTCCTGCCACCTTATAGATTGCCTGTCTAACATACTTTGTAAAGTCTGCACCTGCTTCCAGGAATATATCAGTTATAGTTTCAGGTGTAACATCTAAAACAAAAACACTATTACTTCTTAGTATATCTATTACATCAGAATACTTTGCTGCACTGAAGACTTCCTTCAAGTCATCAACAAATGCAGATTCTGTCCTCAACGTAAGAGTACCCCCTGCCTCATTGTTATTAGATTATCCAATTGAATTATTCTCCTTTGAAGATTTGTTAACTTATCACCATCAATGTTCTTTATGAAGTCTTGCCATATGGTTATCTCTGAAAAGATAGATGGTACTAGTGATGCCTTTTCTGTAAAGTCCTCAAGTTTCATATCATTTGTTAAGTGATTTCTCATATACTCTTTAACTGTTATTCCAAGCATTGCACTGAACGAAACATCATTCGGTCTGACTTTATCAAAGTCCGAAAAGATTTTCTCAGTCTCTTTTGATACAGATAAACTACGAATCTTTGCCATGAGGTAGATAAAATAAACCGTAATATAAACCTATCAAATGTTAATAACTTATATAACGTTAATTATTAACATTTTGATTGGTAGTAAAAAAAATTATTGGAGTTGTGCAACCAGTTCCTGGCTTGCAACAACGTTATCAGGCATTGCTAGTGATGGTGTAACCTCTCTCTCAATAAAACTATTAACGAAACTCTGTACCTTCTCTGAAGGAATTAGTGATTTCATCAAGTCTCCCCTGCTATTTTTCCATGTAATCTCAACGAACATAGAACCTATGCGAAGAGGGGGTATTTATTTGTTTTCAATTATAAAGGTCTTATAACCTTTTGAAGATTCTAGTTGGAACTCTATTACCACTATCATTCTTCTGGATAACACCAAGCTCAGATGTTAGATGACCTGCCTCCTCCAACTCTTTAAGATAATGAAGAGCCCTTCTTGTATGAATATTCACAGCCTTTGCTACTAAAGTAGCCGTTGTTGTTTTACCCTTTGGAATCATCTCAAGTATCAATTGCTTTGCTGGTTTAACTATAAGATAATCCTCATTACCCTCAAGTGTTATAACAAATTTTGATCTCAAATATGATTCACTCTTGCCTTAAGAGAAGTACCTAATTCTGCAATATGTTTTCTAACTAGAATATCACCGTTTGTTTCTACTGTAATTTCAACCATTCCTATGTCTGGTGTGGTTCCTGCAACACCACCTCTGAATAGATGACCGTCTGGAAACTTCCAAGCTGGTACAATAATTCCATGTGTATGAACACCTTCGTTATGCCAAAAGTAGTGAACATGGTTTCTTACTATCACATCAACCTTACCTAGTTTGTCAGCTTCGTAATGCATGTTAGCCATCTCTCTTGATAATGCTGCTGCCCTTGTTTGTAATCCCTTACTGAATCCAATATGATGTGAAAAATTAAACACCTTACCATTTGCTTCAACGTTTGCAAAGAAATCTGTTGATCCACTACCACCATGTGCTTTATACTTCATAACTCTTGGCATTCTATTTGCTAGTATTTCTTCAAAGTTTGTTGCTCCTAATGTAGTATGATAGATTGATCCTCTTGTAAATAATAATTTCTGGTAATTGTAATGTTTCATAAGTTTCATATAATCCTGCATCTGTGCTTCTATATCAGTAGTCCAGCTTTGTTGACCTAACTGTTTTGGGTTTGCACCATCACATGGCTCACCGTTACACACCATAAGATCTGGTTGTTTACAGTGTAGTGAATCCTTTACCTCAAGCCAGGCTGCGTAAAGTCGTTTCATAACCTTTGTTGGTTTGAATGTACTTCCATCAGATAACTGTGGCTCAAGACTTGCTAACGCTAACATACTTCCTACATGATTATCACCAGTACATAAGAATGTTTTTGCAGAGTTCTGCCTTCCACCAAGTTTTACCATTATAAACCACCAGAAACTTTACTCATATAAACCTTTGTATTCTCTCACAGGCTCAGAACTCTTTGCTTGTTTTTGTTTTCTTCTTTGCTCAAGGTATTGTTTTTGATGTTCTGGACTGTCAGATAAATGATGTATGCATGGAACTGCAAGATTATATTTGGACTTGCATATTTCACAGTAAACCCAAATCTCTTTAAGTTTTAACATTAGTTTCTTTTTGAAATCATTTGTCATATAGTAGTCAAACTCTTTTACGTTCTTTGTCAAAGGTTGCCACTTACCATTCTCTAGTTTCTTCCACTTCATTTCTTTCTCATCCTCTCAAACCAACGTCTTAATGTATACTTTCTTATCAATGCTATACTCATGTAAATACATGATATTGAAAGAACACCTGTTATTTCCTGGTTTGCTATCTGATCTACAAACAATGGTAATACGAAGAAATTAACTGGTAGGAATAATAAGAATCCTATGACTATATCTACTACAGTTTCAACTATTGATTTTTTATTAGAGTCTAACTTTGTTTTCATTCTTTCTCCTCCTGGTTCTCATCCTTTGATTACAACATGGACATCTTATTTGAGGTGTTTTTATTGTAACTTCACAGTCAGGACACTTTCTCCAGTCACTAGTAAGATATCTCTTATTAGTACTGAATGGTTTACTCTCCATTTTATTACAAAGTCCTTTACAACTCATTACCAATAACTTCCCTTATCACTGCAATCTAAATGTGCTCCACAGTTGTCACAAAATAAATGACATGCTGTTATAGCCTTCATGTCTGTGTCACACTTTGGGCATCTTTCGTTTTTCATATTTTTTCAACGCTTCCTTGACTAATATAAGTCTTTGGAATATGTCCATGTCTTTATAGTTCATAAGAAAAAAAAGGAAGGTTGATGTATTTATTGTTTTGGTGGATACATAGAAAGTGCGAGCATCATTCTGCCTGTACCTTCTGCTTCTCTCTCAATAACATATACATCTAGCCCATCACTAGCGTCTTTTGCAAGACACTTGTCTACTACGTCATTCCAGTATTCTGACTTTGCTTGACCAACAACAGCTTTACCAAACGAATGTTTGAGTCCGTCAGTTGTTTTAATCTCTGCTATGTCAGAGCCTAGTGATTCAACGTGCTTTACGGTGAATCCCTGGATAGTGATTTTATCTCCAGCTTTTAGTGGAGCACTATTTTGGAATGAACCTTCGATATCTATGACTTCAGATACGTTCATGTTGAGTGTTAAAATAATACCTAATATAAACCTACTCTTTTGTTAGGTGACACACTGATAAAATCTGGTCTGTTAACTTACTTCTTATCTGACCGAATGTATGTGTCTCTTCATCTAGTTTTGGGTACAAAGACTTTGTCATATGATGTGCTGTTACTAAACATTGTTGTACCATTTCTGCACATTGTTTTACTCCATCTGAAACTGGAACGTCTGGTAGTGACATCTTAATTGATTCATCACCTGAGTGTTCAAACCCTGATCCTATTTGTTTGTTTGGCTTCCACTCACTTACCTTACCACCCTGCTCATTGAAACATTTCTCTTCATTACAAATAGCCTTTGGTGTTTTTTGGTAGTATATTGTATCGCCTACTTGCCAAGATCCTCCACAGAATTGACATGTTCCCTTGTATTTTGCGTTCATAGAACTGCCCATAAAATCTATAAATACACCCCATTTATAAATGTTTACATGGATACCGTTGAGAAGGCTGTGTGGTTGATTTTAGTTATTTCATTAGGATTATTTGGTGGTATTATATCTGCATTTGGGGAGGACAGAATAGAAACCATGAGAGTATTCCATAAAGACAACCCTAACGTTTGTATATTTGAACCATCATCTGAACTCCAGGAAAGATTTCATGATTCTCTTTTTAGGTATTCTGTAGAATCAGTTCTCATTTGGCAGAATGAAATGAATGAGTATTCTAATGGCGATTGGACTATGCCAATATTCTACTATGAGTATGGTGAACATGTTGATAAATTCCCAGAAGACTTCCCACTATGTAATATTCTGATAGTATTTGAAGGCTTAAATGATGGCACTGGTATTGTAAACAGTACTGCTTTAGGCTATGCTCATTTTGACTTTTCACATTCAAATCATCAGTGGGCAATGGTTGTGGTTTACACAAAGGCATTAGTAGAAACACCAGTTGTTAGTGTATGTATTGGTTGTGACAATGTACCAAACAAGATAGATATAAAACAAGAGGCAAGAGATCTACCAGAAAACTCCATAAGATATATTATTATGCATGAATTTGGTCACGCATTAGGAATAGGACATTACGTAGATGATAGGACAAAATTTAATAATCACGTAAGTTTAATGTATCCTAGTATGAGTCCATTTGGAGAAAACGATTTGACAATAGGTTTTGTAGATAAAGAAGTCTTAGTAAAAATTTATAGTATAGATGGATTTAAAGGAATTTATGGACATACACCAGACAGATATATTATTAAAGAGAAGTATGATGGAACTGGATTTAGATTAGGGTGGGATACATGAAAGTAAAATATCATACAAAACAAATTGATAAGATATTATTCAATCAAATTATTTACAAGT
>Ga0208299_1002633_pt1 | contig 11945 bp, 14 predicted proteins | sample 15_taG_FD_184089 | JGI IMG/M metagenome (GOLD analysis project Ga0208299, IMG submission 184089) | Marine viral communities from the Subarctic Pacific Ocean - 15_ETSP_OMZ_AT15312 metaG (SPAdes) (version 2) | ecosystem: Environmental > Aquatic > Marine > Oceanic | place: Pacific Ocean | collected...
TGGACATTCTGATTTGCCAGATCTATGATTATGTGGTATAATATAATAGATAAAAAGTCTTTTGGGGAGATAACATAAATGACACTACCACGCCGAAGACGGCCTGATGAAACAGTAGAAGAATATAATGCTGTTATGAAAGATCCAGAAACTGGTAAGTGGAACCTACCTCCTATGGGATCTTTCGGTCCATTTGGTTTTCCTAGACTTGAGCATCCTTATTATGCTGATAATCCTGAACGATTGGCTAAAGCTCAAGCTTCTCAAGAAAGAATAAGGAAACTTGCTCTTGCTGAAAAATCCGCCAGCGCCGGTCCTGGATGGTATAGCAATTTATTTCCAAATCGTAATCAAGATAGTGGTAGTGGTTTGCAAACTGTTTTTGGAAGTTCTGGACTTACGGAAGGAGAACGAACTAATCTAGATGCCCCTCAAACAGGTCTGTCTGCTGCACAAATTAATTTAAGGCCGGGTCTAAGAAATATCACAGGAAGACAAAATATTTCTAATTTAAGAACTAATAATCCAGCAGAAGTTGCTGGTCGTGGGAATCTTGTTAGTGATCCAGGTGGAAGTATGTATGGTACTGATTCTTCTTCTGCCATTGCTGATTATATGCTTCCTCAAGAAGATATGACTTCTACATTAAATTGGAGTACTGAATTACAAGAAAAGTATCCTTGGATAGGTAAAAATAGACCTCCCAGGCCATTCTCTTTAGAGGAACAAAATAGTATTGAAACTATGTTAGAACGATTTAAAGCCGATAAAGAAGCTAATGAACAAAGAGCCGCTTATGCAGAAGAACATGATGTTCCTTTTAAGGATTATATAGGACTTCCTAGTAATTTTCGTGCAGAAAACCCTAATCAAAATATTCCTGGTAATATCTATGCCAAGCATGGTGGCTCTGTGTTTAAAACAGCATATGATCAGGCTTCTAATATTATGTACAGAGCCGAAGGAGGTAAAGCCATGTCTGGTGGTTTATCAAATCTAAGAGAATCTATTGACATAAACGGACAGCCTCATAAGCTTGCCTATATCAATCCTGATGAAGCTTCATTACTCAAGGCTATGGGTGGTAGTGGTAGGAAAGTGAATGGTGTTCCTGCTTATTTTTGGGGTGGCATGGGTGAAGGTGATTGGGGTGAGGGAGATACTGCTTCGTCTGCTGGGAATACAGAAACTGCTGGTGGTAATGTTGGGTCTGATGCTGGCTGGGATACGGATTTTGATTATGGTGGTTATTATGCCGACCAAGCAGCGCAGGCTGCTTCACAAACTGCTGGTGGTGAGCCAGGGCATAAAGAAGGAATGGGTTATTCCGTGCCGTCTGGTCTTACAACTTACCTAACAACAGATGAAGAAAATAAAGGTTTAGTTGAGAATTGGGATCGCATGGGTACTTGGGTAGCGCAGAATACAAAGGATATGAATCAAGTGGTAGAAGCTTTTGGTAAAGATGTTGTACAAGAGCTAATAAATGCAGGAAAGCTTAGTCATCTGGGAGTAACAAAATCTAATGCGTTAGAAGAGCTTGGTTTAAACACTTTTGGTAAAGCTATGCGTGGGCCTCTAGAAGCCTGGAGTACAGGAAAAGCTTTATCAAGGGATGCTTATAATCCTGGTCTGATGACGGGAGCATCTCCTGAATCTTGGGATACCCTTGAAGGACGTTTTCGTAGTTATATAACTCAGACAAATCCAGGCACAAAAACAATATCAGATGTAGCTACACAGTTTGAAAATGATTTCGGTCTTGAGAAAGGACAAGCTCCCACAGAAGCATTTGGGTACAGTAGAGATTCTACTGCATCTATAGCGGCAGTGTCGGATGCTCTGGATGACGCTGGGCTGGCAGGTGCATTTCAAGGTTTAGGGATGTTCGCTTCTGCACTTACTAGTCCTATTTCTTTTATTAATTCAATAGGAAAAGAATACGGGACTTCAAAAGATGGAAAAGTAAACGAAACATCTCCTCTAGGTAATATAATAGATAGTGTAACAGACAAAATAGGTGTTAAGGATACAGTTGACAATATTAAAGACTCATCTTTATTCCAGGTAGCAAAGGCTGTAAATAATCCTGTAGGTGCGGTATTAGGCGCTCTTAACAAACCCAATACAGATTTTACTACTGTTCCAGATAACCCTTTAGAAGGATTAAAAAGTATAGATATACAAGAAGAAGAAGAAGAAGACCCTTATGCATCTTTAAGTGAGCAGGAGGGCATGGCTCATTCCTTACCCTCTAATCTTTCAGAAAAAGAAACAGAATCATTTAACTCATTCCTTAATAACACTGATCTTCAAGAACTTGGTTGGTACAAAATCCGTGAAAGAATTAAAAAGAAACCTATTGTATACGAAACCTTAACAGAAGAAGAAGAAGAAGAGAAGAAGTCTATAGCTGATATGGTAAATTTAGAAGGAAATTTAGTTGAAAGACTATCTCTGCAAAATCTAAGAGATCTCCTTCAAGGTATTTATGGACCGAATTATGAACCGTTTGGGGAAGAAGCATAAAATGGCAACTGAAAAAAATCCATATGATAGAATACCAGAAGAACTATCCAATGTAGTTCCTATGGTTTCAGAAACAGATCTGGATGCTACCTTTGAAGTAGACTCTGATGGTGGTTTGATTGTAGACTTTGCAGAACAGGAAGAAGTTTTGATGGAACCTTCAGAAGAGATTTCCGAATGGTATGGAGATCTGTGCGAAACTTTGGAGGAGCAAGATCTTTTTGATATTGCTATGGATGTAATTGAAAATTATCAGGCCGATAAAGATTCCAGAGGCGAGTGGGAATCCATGTTTGAAAGAGGATTTGATTTACTAGGACTCAAGCTTGAGCCTGGATCAGAACCTTTTGAAGGAGCTTGTACAGCAGTTCATCCTCTTCTCATAGAGTCGGCTGTTAAGTTTCAGTCCAAGGCATCTCAAGAATTGTTCCCCTCTGCCGGTCCTGTAAAAGCCAATATTCTTGGTAAGGTAACTCCTGAGAAAGAACTCCAGGCTAACCGTGTTCAGAACTTTATGAACTATCAGGTTACTGAGCAGATGCCGGAATACTTTGATGAGTTTGAAAGAATGCTGTTCCATCTCCCTCTAATAGGATCAGCCTTCAAGAAAGTTTACTATAACTCCACACTTAAAAGACCAATGTCGGAGTTTATTCCTATTGATCAGTTTTATATATCTTATTATGCAACGGATTTAAGAAATGCAGATAGATACACACATGTTATTTATCGTAGTCCCATTGAATTACAGAAAGATATTCAGGCGGGTGTTTATAAGGATGTGACACTTCCTGAACCAAATCAAGTAAATATTACTTCCTTCACCGAAAAGATGGATACGATTCTTGGTCTGTCTCCTTCTTCAGACAAAGATCCGCAATATGTTCTGCTGGAACAGCACTGTTATTTAGATATTGAAGGTAACGATCAGTCATTACCTTATATTGTTACAGTTGAAGAAAAGAGCAGAACTGTCCTGAGTATTCGTAGAAACTATGAACAAAATGATTCAAATATGGAAAAAAGAAGTCATTTTGTTCACTACAGGTTTGTTCCTGGTTTTGGTTTCTATGGGCTTGGCTTGATTCATTTCCTTGGTAATCTCACTATGAGTGCAACAGCAGCCATGCGATCTCTTATTGATGCTGGTCAGTTTGCTAATTTACCAGGAGGTTTCAAGGCCAAGGGGCTGAGAATGGTTGGTGACAACGAACCTATCTCCCCCGGTGAGTTCAAGGAGGTTGAGGCAACTGGTATGGATTTATCAAAGGCTATTATACCTCTCCCCTATAAAGAGCCTTCCTCTACTCTATACCAAATGCTCCAATTTGTAGCCGCTGCTGGTCAGCGGTTTGCAGACAGTACAGAGCAGGTTATCTCTGATGCTGCCTCCTATGGACCCGTAGGAACGACAATGGCTCTTCTGGAAGCCAGTAGTAAGTTCTTCACAGCAATTCACAAACGAGTACACAAGTCACAGAAAGATGAATTTAGAATCCTTGCCAAGATTAATTATGATTATCTTCCCAATGAATATCCCTATGATGTTCCTTTTGAAGATAGAAGTATATTCAAAAGTGATTTTGATGGACGCATAGATATTATTCCTGTATCTGATCCTAATATTCCCAGTAATGCTCACCGTATGATGATGGCTAATATGGCATTGCAGATGGCACAGCAATCTCCTCCAGGTATGTTTAATATGGAAGCCCTGAATAGGACAATCCTTCATGCAGCCAACATGCCTAACCTTGAAGAAATTCTTCCTCCCAAGGTAGAACCAAAACCGCTTGATCCGGTATCGGATATCATGGCGGCAACCAAGGGAGTTCCTATTGCGGCCTTTCCAGGCCAGAACCATGATGCTCATATCCAGGTAAAGATGGCTTATCTGCAAGATCCTGCCAATGGTGCCAATCCCGTCATGCAGAGAATACAGCCGATACTCCAGGCTAATATTCAAGAGCATTCGGTACTCAAGTACCAGGAACAGATGAATGGAATGACAGAACAGTTAATGTCACAGCTTCCACCGGAACAGGCGCAAAATCCTGCCAGTATAGAAATGATAATGGGACAGGCGGCTCAACAGGTTATGAATGCAAATCAGGCAATGGGCCAAGCGCAATCTCCAGAACAGCAGCTTGTAGCTCTAGAACAAGCCAAGGTGGAATTGCAAAAACAGAAGGTACAGTCTGATACTATGGTTCAGGCGGCAGAGATGGAACTGAAGAACAAGAAGCTTGAACTGGATGAGAACGAACAGATCATAGATATTCTAAAGGCTAATGCAACGGATAACTTCAAGCAGGAGAAGTCTGAGAAAGACAGAGAATCCAAGAAAGAACTTAAAACTATGGAGTTAAGAACAGATATTGAAATTGAAGAAAAGAAACTTGAAGTTGAACGTGAAAGACTTTTAAAAGACTTGATGGATAAAATACAGAAGAATGAAACTGATCTTGATACTAAAGGCTTGGATGCTCTTGTCAAGATGGCGATTGAACAATCTAAAAAGGAGACTACAAATGGCAGAAATGAAGAAGGGTAAAGGTTATCTTGACCATGTAAAGCCTTCTGGGAAATCTATTGGCGATCCATCCAAAAAGGATGCTGTAAGCCAGTGGGAAAGAACGGCTTCGCTAAATGAATGGAATGGTGGCAAGTGGGATTTTCCAAAACCCAAGAAAGGCAAATCTTAATTTATGGAAATTTGGGATGAAGTTATTATTGAGTTCAACAAGGAAATTGATAAATTAAGAATAATGCTGGGTAATGGTAATGCTGAAGATTACCCCCATTACCGGCAAACCGTAGGATCAATACAGGGTCTGGAATGGGCCAGAACAAATCTTACTGATATTATTAAAAAACGAACTTATGGAGATGATGAAGACTAATGCAACAAGTGGAAATGGGCAACGCTGTTAAAAATGATTTATGGATTTCTGATCCAGAAGAAACAAAAGATCCAGAAATACTTCCTGATATTCCAGGGTTTCATATTTTAGTAAGACCTCTATCCGTTAAGAGTAAAACAAAGGGTGGTATTTTTATTCCAGATTCAACCAGAGATGACATGGCTTATCTGACAACTGTTGGAAAAGTTTTAGCTCTTGGTGATCTGGCATACCTCGACAAAGATAGGTTCCCTGCCGGTGCTTGGTGTTCTGTGGGAGACTATGTATGTTATGGTAAACATGCAGGTACAAAACTATTTTATAAAGGTACAAGACTTATTTTACTTTTTGATGACCAGATTACTTTAAAGGTGGAAGATCCTAAAGATCTTGATCCTACATTTAATCTTGGACAGGGATCTAATTAAAAATATTTGGGAAATTAACATTTTTATGGTATAATATAATATACGTTAAATCGTTTGTTTCGTAAACAACGGAGGAAATAATGACTGAAAAAGAAGAGTGGAACGAAGTTGGAGTTCCGAATGAAGAGAAAGAAATTGAAATAGAAATTGAAGAAGAAGGGGTGAAGCAGGAAGCAGAACCTTCAAAAGAAAAGGAAGCGCCGGAACTAGAAGGTATTGAGACAAAGGGTGCTGAAAAAAGAATAAGACAACTTATTCGTCAAAGAAAAGAACGTGATGAACATATTTCTACTCTCATTCAAAAAAATGAAGAGTTATCTCATACTCTCAGAACAAAAGATAAAGAAGTATCAGATTTTAGTAAACTAACTTTGGATGCTTCTGAAAAACAATTGACTGATAAACTTGAGCTTGCCAGAACTGTATATATGGAAGCTTTTGAAGAAGGAGAAAAGGAAAAGCTGCTGAAAGCACAAGAGATGTTGAATGAAGCTCAGACTGATTTAAAGGCTGTTTCTTCTGCAAAACAGCAATATGAAGAAGTACCAGAGCCGGTTCAGCGCCAACAGCAAGCCCCTCCTAAACCAACAACTGATCCTATGGCAGAAGAATGGGCGGCTCGTAACAATTGGTTTGGACAGGATAATGTCAAGACTGCTGCTGCTCTGGCGATTGACGCCGAACTTAAAGGAGAAGGTTATGATCCGAATGATCAAGAATTTTATCAGGAAATTGATAACAGGCTTAAAAGGGCTTTTTCTAAAGATTTGGAAGAAAGCCAAGACCGTGTGCAGGAAAATACGTCAACACCTGCTCAAGTAGTATCTGGAGGATCACGTTTACCCCAGACCAGTTCTAGCAAAGTTAAGTTATCTAAAGAAGATGTTAGACTTGCACAGAAATGGAATATACCGCTTGAACAATATGCTGCCGAAAAGCTCAAAGTTAATGATGCTGACGGCAACTATACAAATATTATATAAACGTGGAGGAATAAATTATGACACGAAATGAAGAACGTAGTAACACCACAAGGGAAGCTGCATCAAGAGAAGTTGAAGAAGAGTACACCTTTGAGGAGCCAGATGCCCTCAGTATACCGGATTCGGTACAAGCAAAATTTGACAATGAAGAAATGTCTTTACGTTGGATACGCATATCTGTAAGAGGTGAGGACGACATCACTAATGTTGGTAAGAACCAGCAACAGGGATGGGTATTCGTAACTCCTGATGAAGTACCTGAAATGGCTGTTACATCCTTCGTAAGGGATGAAGGTCGTTACCTTGGAGCAGTCTGTCGTGGAGACTTGGCATTGGCTAAAAAGCCAACTGTAAAGGTAAGGGCTAGGCAAAAATTTTACGAGAATAAGGCGAATGAACAGATGGATGCAGTAAATGCACAACTCATGAAAAATTCTGATTCTCGTATGCCAATTACTAATACAAGTAAATCTGTAACAACAAGAGGTCGGCAACCCTCTTTTCAGGATTAGCCCCCTCTTATAATAAAGGAGTGTAAACTATGTCTACTACTAAAGCATTTCGTGGCTTTACTCCTGCTCGTAAAATTGGTGGTGGTTACAACAATGAAGCGGTAACTGATGTTATTGCTTTGTCGTCTACCGGCCTTGCAGGCTCACCCACCAATAATATTTTTACTGGTGATCCAGTAGTACTTCCTGGTGCTAACTTTGCAACGATATCTCCGTATATCGCTACAACGTTAAAACCTTCAGGAGTATTTATGGGTTGTCAATACGTTGAAAATGGTGAGCAGAAGTTCTCCCGTTGGTGGAACGGAAGTACTAGTGCTACGGATATTAAATTCTTTGTGATTACTGATCCTGATCAGACTTATCACATTCAATGTTCACTTACTATTTCGGCTGCTGAAATGTTAATCGTAAAGAACTACAATGTTACGGTTAGCTCTACAGCGTCTTCGGGAAATACCACAACGGGGCAGTCCAGTTATTACCTGGATGGTGCTTCCGGTCTTGAAAGTGTGTTACCTGTGCGTGGTGTTGGTCGGGCTAAATTCCCTGATGAGGGGGATGGCGATGCCTATCCGATTGTCGAAGTATATCTGAATACCCACCGTGACCGTTATGTAACGGCTACGGCATCAACGGCTTAATAGGAGAAAATAATCATGGCTATAAATAGAGCTAGTATTAGCAAAGAACTCCTTCCTGGCCTTAATGCGGTGTTTGGAATGGAGTATGGAGATGTCAACAATGAACTTGATCCTCTCTATGAAGTAGAAAACTCAGATCGTGCGTTTGAAGAAGAAGTACTTTTCACTGGTTTTGGGTCTGCCCCAACTAAAGGTGAAGGTGCTGCTGTTACTTATGACGATGCCCAGGAAAGCTATACGGCCCGTTATACGGCTGAAACTGTAGCTTTGGCCTTTGCGGTTACTGAAGAAGCAATGGAAGACAATCTTTATGATACGTTTGCCAAGCTTCGTGCAAAAGGTCTTGCCAGGGCAATGGCAAATACGAAACAGGTAAAAGCTGCGAATATCTTCAACAATGGTTTCTCTGATACCATTGGTGATGGTGTGGCTTTCTTCGCCAGCACACATCCAACTGTAGGTAATGGTAATCAGTCCAACTTAATTGCTGCGTCTGATATGTCGGAATCTACTCTTGAAACTGCTCTTACCAATGTTCAGAAGATCAAAGATGATCGTGGTATTCTGATTGGTGCGAGTGCTGTTTCCTTGCATATCCCAGTTGACTCATGGGCAATTGCAGATAGGATCTTGTCAAGTCCTGGTAACACCCAAGCTAGTGGTGGACAGGCTGCGAATCCTAATATTAATGCAATCAATGCTACTCGTCATCTAGGTATGCTGCCTGAAGGTTATCATATTAACCGTCGATTTACGGATACGACTTCTTGGTTTATCAAGACAGACGTACCCAATGGCACCAAAATGTTTGTGCGTACTCCGCTACAAACAAAGATGGAGCCTGATTTCGACACTGGTAATCTGCGCTTTAAAGCCCGTGAGCGGTATAGCTTCGGTGTTTCTGATTGGCGTGGTTTCTTTGGAAGCCAAGGCTCGTAAAGCTAACTGTGGGGAAGTAGTCTTAGGCTGCTTCCCTGCTACTTGTAAGGAGATACTATGAGTACAAATGTTAAGGTAGCACAAAATGTAAGTAGTGATGGGGCAATCATAACAGGTTTTCGTTATGTTGATACTAATACCAGTTTAGGAGATGAAGGGACAGGTTCTAGTCCTACTCCCTCAACAACAAGAATTCTTGCTATACATACCTATTCAACTCTTGCAGGTGAAATTGTTCTTTCAGGATCAAAGCAAATTACAAATAGATCAGCTAAAGGAACAGCTATTCGTTATCGTGTGGGAGCATTAGATTCTAATGATCAATATGTAGGCGATATGGGGGTAGGTGTTGTTGGTATTGTAAGTGTTGCAACTTCTGGAACAGGTACAATGGCTCCTACAATTACATTATATCTAGGCTAGTTATGCCTAACTATGCTTATCTAAAAACGGATTTAATCAATACAACAGAAAACGATTCAACTGAGTTTTCTACCCAAGTCTCTGCCTTTGTAAAGAAGACAGAGTTTCGTATGATTAAAGACCTAGATGATTTCGGCCTGGATGAATATACAAATATATCTGTATCATCCGGTAATGCCGGAACTGTGTCTTTAGGCGACAGGGTTCGTATTGTTCGCAATGTAAATTATATAGTAAGTACAGGAACAACCGTAACAAATCTATTACCCAGGACAGTAGAATATGTCAATGACTACTGGCCTGTTAGTGCGTCTACAGGTACGCCAAGGTACTATACCAGAAAAAATAATTCAAGTATAAAAATTGTGCCAACGCCGGTGTCGGCATTAACTGTGGAAATTCAATCACAATCCCAACCACTATACCTGTCTTCTGCCACATCTACCAGCATGACAACTCAGAACTATTTTAGTGATTATTGTTATAAGGCTCTTTTTTCAGGGTGTATGGTGGAAGCAACAATGTATATGAAAGATTGGGCTACTCTTCCAGTATGGGAGTCTACTTATCAGGAAGCAGTAGCTAAATTAAACAACCAAGCCAGGAGAACTAGACAGGATAATATGGCAGTTGCTGCCTCACCTGCCGGTGGTCCAGACACTATAGCACAAGGAGCAAGTTAATGACACCTATTGTAATGCTAGGAAAAGAAATTTTTCAACCTGCATCTAAAGAATTATTAAAGCAATTGAAAAAGTTGGGAGCAAAGGTTATTCCCAAAAAAGAGGTAACACCAGCAGTAAAGGCAAAAGCAAAAACTGTTACTAAAAAAAATATTGTAGGACTAGAATCAGATAAGTATCCAGAGATGATTCGTAAAATTCCTACAGGTAAGCGTGGTATTTCTAAAAAAGAGATGCAGAGGGCTGTTAAAGAAGAACCTATTAAAGGTAAAATGCCACCTGGATGGTATGCTAAACGTGGGTATGTAACAAAAGGACAAAGACGTAAAATGGGGGAAACAGATTTAGTTGGTGGTGGACATAAACAAAGACCTAAAGTTAGAAAAGATGGGGGACAAGTCGTGAAAAAAGATCAACAAGTAGCTGCTGCTTGGATGAAGGGACTTTCTCAAAAAGAAATTAAGCAAATTCTTGGCGCTCCTACGACTGATTCAAGTGGTGTTACACGACATAGTAAGAAGAAGACGAAAAAGCCTACTAAAGTTCGTAAGGCTAAAGTGGGAGGTAAAGTTGTTACCTATAGAATGACAGGTGGTCAGGTAGTAGATGCTGGTTATGATTAATCGAGCCAGTACAAGACAGCAGATTATGAAGAAACCTAAATTAGGTTCAGGTAAAAGATTTAAACAGCTTACTTCTAAATTAAAAAAGAAGGGGGCGAAACCCAAAAGCTCTTGGAGCCTGGATAGGTCGCAAGAAATATGGACCAAAGAAATTTGCTAAGTTATCAAGAAAAAGGAGAAGTTAGATGGGATTAGGGCCGCATACGTTATTGGAACGTCCAGCAAAGTTAAATAAAATATTAGGTAAACCTACCGGACAGGGGTATGGTGCTGCCAAAAAAGGACCAGAGGTTGTTGGTTCTCCACAGGATGTTGTTGTAGATGAAGACTACCAGCAAGGTAAGTCTTTTAAAGTGGAGGACTAGTTATGGCTGGTCCTTTAGCTAAATTTATTACACAGACTGTTAGAAAAGCTCTTATTAAAAGAGGTCCGCCTTCAAAGGGAGAGAAAGGAGCAATTACAAGAGCAGCTAATAAAGCTGATATGCCTGTTGCTGAATTTAAAGAAAAGGCTAAAGCTGAAATAAAGTTAGCGGATAAACCAACTCCTAAACCTTCTGGAGATCCAGGGAAAAAATTTCCTGGTGGTTCTAAATTACTTAAAGATAGGGGAGATCAGAAACATCTGACTCCAGCACAAAGAAAAGAATATAAAAAATTAGTAAAAGAACAGACACTTACTCTCAAAAAAGGAATAGAACCTTCTACGGAACCTCCTGGCGGAACGATAAAAGTATTAAAGCGTCCTGCTAAAGATATTTCTCCCAAAAGTTTGTCAAAATTAGAGAAAGAATGGAAAAGTTTATCTCTAAATAAAAAAATAGTTGAAAGAGGTAAAGGTAAAGATAGTAAATTTTGGTTAGTATTTAGACATTTAGGACCAGGAAGAATAAAAGGTTTAAAGTCTAGTACCAAACGGCGACCTAAAAGGATAAAAGCAGAAGCACCTGGATTTGTTGGAAAAGGTACTACACCTTATAAATCTAAACATCAAATGTCTCCAGGTCAAAAGGCTGCACAAGAACCTGGAGAAAAAATAAAACATAACTTAGAAGGCACTCCTCAATTAACAAGGAGACAAGTTGCTGAAGAGATGGGCTTGGGTGGTAGAGGAAAATTACCAACAGAAGAGGAATTAGAAGCAATGGGTGGTTTTCAAATAAAAAAGTCTGGTGGTACTGTTAAGCGTAATAAAGGTGGAGTAGTGCGAGGTGTGGGACAAGCTACTAAAGGTTTTGGTAATGCCACCTATTCTAAGAAAATGTATTAAAGGAAAAT
>Ga0208299_1002634_pt1 | contig 11944 bp, 3 predicted proteins | sample 15_taG_FD_184089 | JGI IMG/M metagenome (GOLD analysis project Ga0208299, IMG submission 184089) | Marine viral communities from the Subarctic Pacific Ocean - 15_ETSP_OMZ_AT15312 metaG (SPAdes) (version 2) | ecosystem: Environmental > Aquatic > Marine > Oceanic | place: Pacific Ocean | collected...
CTTTTGCAAGATTCATATCTCCTCCTTCAAGAGCAGAATCAAATAGATCGCTTCTTTTAGACGTATTGTTAAAGAAATCTGTGTATGCTCTTACAGAGTTCATCATAGAAGGGTATTTCTTTTGCCACCCTATTATAGTATCTATAATTTGTCTTCTCTCTTTTACTTCTCGTGCAGCTTGTGCAGGTGCAAAGTTTACAAAAGGTACTCCCAGACCACCAAGTAGACCTCCTATCAACATCTCTTTTTGACCCTCTGTAGTCCCAAAAGTCTGCCCTGTTCCTTGTGTAAAAGAATCTATAGCGGCAGATAATACATCCCCTAAACTTCCATCTTCTCTAATACCTGACAAAAGAGAGTAATCTGCAGCAGCTCTCTGCATTATTCCTTGTCCACCTTCTTCTAAAAATGCCTCAGAGGCTACTCCTTTACTCCACTTAGTTAGTCCTAATCCAATATCTGTAGCTCTTTTTCCTGCAGCTGTTTGACTAGCTCTACCTAAAGCAGTTTCATCTAAATATTTTTGTATTAGTTTCTTTCCAGATTTTTGTACAGTACCTGTTGCTTTTGCTATACTTTCTACTCCAGGAAGACTCTTCATAATATTCCCCAAACCTTGACCATAAAGAGAGGGTATCATGAGCATATTACTCATACCTACTAAAGCAAAATTCCCTACAAATAAACCGTTAGTTATATATACAGTTCTATTTTCTATGTTCTGTCTTTCACCAGGGGTAAGAGCTTCAAACTTTTCTTCATCAGACATAGTTGAAGGATCATATCCTTTATTAGCTAAGGCAACATCTGTGTAATTACCTTTAACTGTATCATAAGAATGCCTGGCTTCTACACTAGACTCATAAGCAGCACCGGTTGCAAGCTGTCTTATAAGCCTACTTCCCTGTAGAATATTGCCTCTATTCATAAACTCTGCACCCCTACCTATAACTCCTTCTACTCTATTGGCTCTAGCAGAGTTTTTAAGGAGGCGTGTAGCTTGTTGCATACGAGCAAATGATGCACCTAAAGCGGCACTTCCTAAACCTGCTGTAAGCATTTCTGTTAATACAGCACCCGCAACAAAACTTGCCCCGTTTAATACTTGATCAGACCAGAAGTTTGCAGTAAGTGCTTGGTCCCATAAACCTTTCTCTCTTTCAAGTTTAGTGTAATGATTAGGGAGGGTTTCATCCATCCACTTATTTACATCATCAAGACCTCTTCCAAACTCGTTATTATAAAATGAGTTCCATTCACCGTCTCTAGCCCCTGCATAAATACCATATCCTAAACCTATAGTACTACCTATAACGTTAGTGACAGTTTTACCCCCAAACTTTATAAATCCATTACCCCATTTATCTCCAGTGCTTTGAGTTAAACCTCTAAACTCTGAAAGACCTTCATCAAGTTGGTCTACACTTGTAATATCAAGATCTTGTTTATACTTACCGTAATCTTCAGGGAGTTCTACAGGACCGTAATCAGCAGGAGCTTCAGATAAGGCTGCAGTCTGTGCACCAAGAGTAGCTATTTCACCCGATAAATCTCCGTCAAAGTCTGGTAAAGCTTCAAATTCATCTGGAGTTAAATTTTGAAATGATGAGGGAACACTTTCTTGGGTTAAATCATCGTCATACAGGCCTCCTTGTTGGTACAGTTTAGTGTCTTTGCGCATACTACAAAGTTAAGTGTTTATGTATAAAGTAATATCAATCTTAGGTATCGTCATCTTGATCATCATAAACTGTAGCTTCATCAGGCCCGTATATTGTGTAAGCTTTAACTGCAGTATGTATAAATTGATTTACTGCGTCTTGGCTTATGTATTCATGCTTGCTAGTTTCTGTAATAGAGCCGTCCGCTTCTCGGATACCTTTGTATACAAAGTATTTAGCCTTTATACTAAATGGAATTTCATTTCCGGCTGCATCTAGTCCACCTGTGCTACGTAGTTCATTAGAAATAAAAGTTTTTACTCCAGCATCTTTTTCCTTTTGAGTTAACTTACCGTTAAAAATATCAGGTAGAGCAACTGTCATAGGCTCTAAAGGATTTGTAGCTATCTCAATTAAACCTGAAGCAGGTGCAAGCATTTTTTGAGAAAGTTCCCCAGTTTTTATATAAAGAACTCTTCTATCTCCATTAGCATCTTCAAATGAAATTTGTGTAGCTCCAGGCGATTGAGGTCGCAAAGTTAATCCTTCAATAGTTACTTTATCTGCATCTTTAGTATTATCTACAGTGTTTCTAAGCAGCTCTATAAGAGCGTCTTTTTCTGTACCTTCAAGATGAAATAGTCCAGATGCTTTATCTACTAATTTATCCCACTGATTTAGATTTACACCTTGATTAGGATTTAATTGATCATCGAATATAAGTGTTCCACTAGACTCTAAGAAATTAAATACATTTTCAGCTGACTGTATAGTACCGCTTTTAGTTCCTTTTTGAGAGGCAGCTGTTCTAGGTTTATAAACAGTGCTTTGTATAGACTTTGCATGTACAAGACTCTTTTCTACCTGATGTACAAACTCTGCATCAGAAACTGCTATAGGATCTCCATTTTTATCTACTTTAAGACCTCCAAATTCAGTGTTTATATAAACTGATCTTTGATACTCGTCAGCAATATCTAAAGGATTATTAGATCCTTGCTCTGCTAAAGTAGCAGTAGCTCTTTCATATGCTTTAGTAAAAGAATCTGGATCATCTACATATGTATCTGGAACAGTATATGTTTTGCTTCCGCGTTTAAGTGTTTTGGTAGTTCCTACTTTTTGTTGAGGTTTTAACATACCATCAGTATCATACACTTTACTAGATCCGTCTTCTATAGCTTTCTGAGTTTTTTTATAATTTTTATTTTGTTCTGCTGCGAGCGTATTTGGAGTTACGTATTGTTGGTAATCACCAGGTCTGTTTGTACCGCTATCACTTGGTCCTGGAGGAGCAGGATTAGGTATATTTCTGATATTCACAGTCTCACCTATTTGAGGCTCACCTGCAGCTATAAGATCATTTAAAAGAACTTGTTGAATCTCTTCATCACTGTACAACTGCATTAATGGGTCTTTACCGTAGTATTCAACGTTAGGGCTTAACTTTAAAGAAAGTACGTGGGCTCTTTGCATTCCCTCGGGTGTAGACGCATACTCTTCTACTAAAGCCTCTGCTAATCCTTCTACTCTATTCCTAGTTACACCTTCGCCCGTCATAATCATTCTTGCGGCTTCCTCTTTATCTACACCGTATTTATTTGCAATTGCATCTATCCATGTATAGAATTTTGAATTTTTAGCTATACCTTTCATCATAGTAGAAGCTCTTGCAGTATGGTCATAAGCTTCTTCATGATTACCTAAATATGCTCCAGTTGCTGCATCATGCTCCTGACGTAAGTCTTTCATTACAGGATTATCATCAGCATCAAGTTCCGCTATACCCTCTTTATTGGGATCATTGTAATCTGCTGCCGTCCACTCTACGTCATTCTCATCTCTCATAACAGGAACCTCGTAGTACTTTTTATACTTATTAGGATTAGCAGCTATAAGTTGATCCTCTTTTTTAATCGTTTGAAAACTTTCTACAGCATTTTTAACAGTATTGTCTGTCATATAACGTGTAAGAGAATCGGATACTGCAAAGCTTGCAAGATCATACCTTCCGGTTTCAAGAACACCTTGCATAGTGCCTTCTATATCCGCATTCATTTGATCCACATACTTCTTATTAAAGTCTGTAGTTTCTAAAGACCCAATAGTTCTTTGAAGAATATCGTACTCTGCTTTATTAGCATCAAATTCCTGCCGTGTTCTGTCAGCTAATTCTTCTCTACGCCCTTTAGCAAAGTTTGATTCATAAGGAGCAAAATCAAATGTTTTATAGTTTTCTTGTGCCATAGTGTTAAGGGTTTTCTAAATTGTACTGGATTAAAACCGCATTAATAGCGTCAGCATACGTGTACTTTTTGCCTGTTGCAGGATTTATCTTTTTCATTTGATCTGAAATAGCTCTAGGTTTAAGTGCATATTGATCAACTCCTTCAGGAAGTGTAGCATTGATATACTCTTTAGTATACATTCCTTGAGCAAGTTGATTTCCAAGTCCTGAAGCTGCAGATCCAATATACTTCTTACGCATATTTTCAAATGATTCTTTTCTAAGACCTTCATTTCTTCTAGACTCAGACTCTAAACGTGCATTAGCTTGATTAGTCATAGCTGCCTTAAGCTGTGCTGCTTGGTTAAGTTGTTGCTCTGTAGAACTTGCCTGTCTATTTTGGTCATAAACATTTTGTGCAGCTTCTTCCTGAGCCCTTAAACTTGTCATTCTTAAAGCATTAAGTTTTCCAGATTTTGGTCCAGACATTAGTTGTAAGTTTCTTTTAGCTCCTATAAGTTCAGATTCTCTAGCTCCTACTCTTTTGTCTTTAGCTCTATCTATAAATACTTTTTCAGCTTTAACATCAGGAGCTGAGATAGTTTCTACAGGGTTATACTTTTGACTTAAGTTCATACCTATGTTTACAGCTTCTCCAGCTACATTAGCTAGAGGAGCTCCGTACTCAGCAAAGAATTTTCCAGCTTTTGTTCTTGAAACTCTATTTTGAGGTGTAGTATTTGCTTGATTTTGAGACGTAGTTCCAGTAGCGGCAGTGGTAGAGCCTGGAGCAAGACTGTACTGAGACATAGGAAAAACAGAAAGATTTGGATTAGTTGCTGCAGGTCTATTACTAGCAAGCATAGCATTTAAAAATTGATTTTTTGTAGTTGGAGCTGCTACTGCAAGTGGTCCTGCGGGCACAGTTGGTTCTGCAACTGGTCCTGTACTACCCAGTTGATACTTCATAAGACCTCCTGATTTCATTTCTGATAAAGGTGTTGGCTCTTTTCCTAGATTTATATCTTCTTTTTGATAAAACTCCCTGGTGTAAGGATTATAAAAAGAACCTGTTTCGCTAAATCTATTCATAAGCCGTAAGCTATCTCCGCTTCTATCTCCAAATCCAAACATGTCTTTAGATCTATTTACAGAGCCATCAAGATATCTTTGAATTGCCTCTTTATCTCTTCTTGTGAGATCTTCTTTTCTATACCCTCCTTTTTGATACTCCATCATACCTCCATACTTTGCATACAGTTTACTAGGATCTCTTTTAGCTGCAAGCTCTTGTTCTACTCTTAGCTTTTCAATCCTTCTTGGAGTTGCTCCTCTTTTACGTTCTTGTTCAAACTTTTTAGCAAAGCTCATACCTCCTGTTTTAAGATGGTCCGACCAGATATATTTTTTAGATGCATTTCCACCATGCTTCATTTCCTCTATAATCTCTCCTCCTTCAAGTTCTGAGTCTACTGCTCCGTCTCCATCAAGATCCATAGCTACTCCTCCATTTTCATGTGAAGGACCATTTACTTTTGTATAGCCTCCACCCATGTACTTTCTGATACCTCCATTCATAAGAACGTCCATAGCAGGATCCATTACATCTACTTCTTCTTCTAGAGGTGCTTCTTTTTTTAATCCTCCTAGCTGAAAGTATTGCTGCTGATTCATTTCTTCATTTTTTTCTTTCTGTGCTTCAGCTCTTCTTTCTGTTCTTTTTCTATTTGCTACCGCAAGATCGTAAGCGGCTCCAACTTCCTTTTGAGACCCTCTATAGCCGCTAGCAAATCCTTCACTTACACCTGTTACAATTCCTCCGACAGCTGTAACGATAGCCCCCGGTATAGCTCCTACACCTGTAGACCCCAAAACTGCTCCACTTGCCATTATACCTTGGCCTACAGAAGATGCAGATTTAGCTGCAGATATCTTTCTATTATAACTTTCAAGCTTCTTTTTAACCTCTCTGCTATAGTATCTATTAGGATCATCTATAGTTTTCTTTTTCGTTGCTTCAGTTATAAATCCTAAACCTGGTGTTGTAGCCGCCATTGCTGATTCTGCAATAGCCAGGTCTCTTTCTTTCTTTGAAGGTCCTCTAGGATCAGCTTTATACTCAGTATTCATAACATTAGCTTGATTCCTTTCAGCTTGAGACATTTTTGTATTTTCATCTACGTTAAACTCTGTAAGAGTTCTAGGCTTAATTGGATCTGTATTTAAACCAGCATCTAACCCACTATACGAAGAATTTGGAGTAGATGAAAAATCTGACCCGTATGGAGAAGAAAAACTGTCTCCAAACTGAGAATTATAAGTATTTGTAGTTGAAGTAGGCGAGCTAATATAAGAATCTGATCCTAAATTAAAACCTGAATCTAAACCTCCAGATCCTAAAGTGCCTGAACCAAATGTACCTGGGGCTGGACCTGTAGCACCAACGGTAGGTGTAACCATACTTCCTGTTTGATACTTTTTAAGAGGATTTTTTCTTTTTTTACTCTTACTTTTTACAGTGGATTTTTTACTTGATTTTCTCATCTGTTCTGGGTTCTATAGGGTGCCTCTGTATTATACAAATTTATTAAATTATTATCAACGTTGTTGCAGATTAATCTGAACGCTAAGAACCTATCTATGAATTTACCTCGTTTATGCCAAGGTTTTACTGTATCTAAATAGGCGGTATTAAATACTTCATTCATACCATCCACTGTAAACATTGCTAAAGGAATAGCTGTAGGTACGCCTGCAGGAGATGTTCCTGCAACTGTAGTGTCTACTATACCGTAGTTACTCCCTGTAAATGGTCCTGTGTAGTAAATAGAAGCGTCTGTAACTTCTAAAGACATATCTCTAAACTGATTTACTTTCCAAGTTCCACCAGTTTTTCTAGTATTAATTAAATACTCTAAAGGTATTTCTCCAGAGTTTGCATCGGAGTTGTATACTATAAACGAAGTAAAACCTGCGTTAAGATCTTTTATATCTCTGTTACCAGATGCTTGAGGCTCAAGAACATCTGCTAACCAGTTAAGACTATAAAACAGTTTATTTTCTCCTCTTTGTAAATTATGTACTATTTCTATTTCAAAGTTAGAAGGAGTCTGATCATAGAATTTACCTAAGTGTGCTCCTCTACCGTGACGGTAAATTCCTCTGTCTATAGACGTTGAAATTCCTTGTATAAAGGAATAAAAATCAATACCTAAAGTAGTGTATATATATGGGACGTAATCATGAAAAGATGTCCAAGATCCTATTTTGCTTTGTGAAAGTTCAACTGTAAATGATGCTGTCCAGCCAGTACGATCAAATAACCTACTAGGAAGTACATCTCCAGAGTCAGGATCAAGAGTTAAAAGTGTCGGGGTTATTATATTTATAGTAACTCCTCCTACAACACTTTCAGTTTCTTGAAGTATGTAGTAAGATCCGTCTACAAATCCTATAGATCCTGCAGGATGCGCCATAAGTCCAAGCCTTCCTGTAGTTTCAAACACTCCTTTATAGCTACTAATAAATAACTCTGTAGGTCTTAGATCTCTTTTTGTAAGTATAACTCTATTATATCGTTGGTCCCACACTGCATGAAAACCCATACCTGTTATAGGATTATCAATACTTCCATCAAACCCATACGCTTCTAATGCAAAAGGAATGTTAGTTTGAAACCATCTTTGCATTCCATAAGTTGCAGCTGTAAGATCTATAGGTTTAGATGTAGTTACTATAAATATTTTTCTAGTTTTTACATCTACAGAAAAGTATCCATTAGGTATTACTACAGATGCTCTTTGCGCCCTTGTACCTACATATCCTGTATCAGCCATTATAATTTCATCAGGATCTTGTGCAAATAAATCTCCACTACCTACGTATGCACTTGATCCATCTCCAAGCTTTACATTTTGTTTTCCCTTTGTTTTAAAAAGAGTGTCCTCCATGTGAAAAAACAAAAGATTTTCTGCAGCTATGAGTTTCCAAAGCTCTCCTTTATGTGTAGGGAGTTCTCTGTACTGATCCTCTTTAAATATTCTATAAGTATCTATAAGACTATCCCTTTGGAGTTTATCAGATCTTATAACTCTTCCTGGAAAACTTGTAGTTTCTTCTATATTTAAAGGTTTAGGAGTTACAGCTTTTACATTATTTACACTAGAGTAAGCCTCATTGTATCTTGTATTGCCAGTTCCGTCATCTCTACCATCTGTAAGATCTACATCAGCTTTAATATCTAATAAATCTGCAACAGGAGATCCTGGAAAATATGTAGATTTTAAATCTTGAGTGTGTCTAAGATTAATATTGTCTGTACTCTCTACTATAGCCATTGTAACAGACTTTATATCTTCTCCTACAGGAAAATATGCTCTATTACGGGCTTCTTCTCTTGAAGTTCTTCTATATCCATGTCGACATATAAATGTATCTCCTCCATATATATCTTCAGTGGTAAACCTTGCAGGTAAGTTTGTATGAGGTGCAGATATAGGAGTTCCATCATCATCCACTACAAAATTATCCAAGTCATCTCCTACTACCTCATACCCAGTCCACACAAGATCTTGAACATCAAAAGAGTTATACACATTAGTTCTAAAAGCTTTTAAATTTGCTAATAAAAGTGAAACACCTTGTTTATCAGTGGCATCATTAGTAAGCCCAGAAAAAAGTACAGGGGAGCTATTACTATTTCCAATATACCCATCCCAATTCCAACTAGGAGTTCCCCCACCTCCAGCCCAAGTTTGGGGGCCAGGGGCTGTTGTAGTAGCTAAAGCTAGCATAGTTTCTCCTCCTATATTGTAAATTTCGTTTCCAAATCCAAAAGGTTTACCTTTAAATCTTACTCCTCCAGGTATATACTGTTTAGCTTTATCTCGTAGTACTGCATTTACTGATTTTCTATATGGATAATCAATAGGAGAGCTTTGAGTTGAAGTTGCAAAAAATGCAGTCCATGTTTCAGGACTAATGCAAGAACCTGCCCCTTCACCAGTTATGCTAGGATCTGGATATACTTCATCGTTATACCATGTAGAATTACCTCTAAATTGATAAGTACCTAATATATATTGAGTTTTAAGGTGTGTAGCAGCACTGACATCTTTTTGACCATTTAAAAGATAAAAGTCATGAAAAGAAAATTCTTCTTGTACAGTATAGTCAAATATAGGTGCAGGTATTCCTACAGGATATAGATAAGTAGACGAATCTACAATTGAATCAGGAGTAGAACCATCTGCCCATGTAGATGTTAAAACTCCTGGGCAGGTAGCAGTATCTCTATCAATTTCTACAGGCATATAATGTAAAGGATTTTGTCCAAGGACAGTCCTATTTTCATGTGTTCTATCTGCATGGTAAATTCTAAACCCTTGCACTTTATTTGCAATAGACTTAGGAATTATAATATCACTAAGTCTAAATCCTAAAGCTTGTACAGTATTTTTAAGAGCTGACTCTGGAGTATCTTCAAATGCATTATCACATGCCGCCCAAGCTATCCAGCCAGGTCTTGGATAAGTCCAATTTTGAGGCCATCCATCTGACAGGCGTGTTATAGTAGATTGTCCATTCCAGTCATTTTGATTAATTCCAACACATATATTTCCACAATTAGGTTCTGAAGAACCAGCTGTACTATTCCAGCCTAATATAACACTAGCATTTTGTGGAGGTCCTACTCCACTATATTCATAGCTTATTTCTTGTATGTCATTTCCACATCCAAATCTCCAGTCTGAAGCTAAAAGTTCTTCTCCCATACCTCCTACATTAAAAACCACTTGAGAAGTTCCTACAAACGACCCATTGGTCATAGAATTGTTAATATTGTTAATGTTTGTAGGTGTAATAACGAGGTTATGAGGAACAAAGCAACTATTATTTGTAAAATCAAACCAGGTGGAGGTATCTTTCATATCTGAAGCCCAGCTATCTACAGCACTGGCTTCAGATAGGTTTCCAATAAATTGAGATCCATAAGCAGAAATCGTATACTCATCCCCTTGGCCCGATCCACCGTTAGTAGTAGAATTTAGACCATCGAGCTCGTAGTTTCCACGATACCAAGACCAGTAAACTATAAGTTTAGGTGTCACCCCAAATTCTGATAACGTTCCTGGACCTTCAGTATTTTTAACTGTAGTTCTATGAGGATTAAGATTAGAAGGAAATCTATGATGTCTTACATTTTGTGTCCTTAAAGAAGGTAAAGATAGAGTTGGCTGTCGTGCATCTACTACATCAAAATCTTCTGTATCAGGATAAAACTCATTTAAATTATGCCAGTAGTTCATACTGTTACTAAAACCTGAAGTAGTGCTTCCAGCCCATGCAGAAAAATCATACCATTGAAAAAAGTATGAAATAGGATTCTGCCATCCTCCTGTAATATTTAATATGTGCCAATTAGAGTATCCATTTCCTGGAGTATACAATAAATCATTCTCATTAATAGTTGAAGGAATTGTATTATTTCCCCATGTTGCCCCACCAGGATATTCTCCAGGATAATCAGGTGGCTGCAGCTCTTGGATACTTAATGTAGGTATATTTTGCATAGCTTCCCTACCCGGAATATGATAGGCATAGCTCATGCTACCATCTCTAAGAATGAATGCTATATAGAATGCATATACTTCTTCTCTTGTATAGCCCTTGTATTTAAAAATGTTTAAAGCATCTCTATAACCTTGATCTCTTTCCCACCTAACAGCTGTATCTTTGCTAGTTAAGTTAGCAGAACTAAGTTGAAAAGGATCAAAAGGATAAAATTCTTTTACTTTAGAAGTAAGAGATATATAATTAGCATATTTTTGATACCCAATATCTTTTGAAGATTCTAAGTTGCCTAAATATAATGTTCCATCTAATTGAGTAATAGTCTTAGCTGTATCATAAGATGCTTTATCTATAGTAATTTCTTCTACACTAAATAACTCAGAACCTCTCTCCCCAGAAAAAACTATTGAAAATTCAGATCTCCCTAATATTTCAAACTCTGGTAATTTTCTTGCTTTTTTACCATCTCCCACATCAAGTACTACTGCAGCAGTAAGAAACTTATAATCTGTATTAATATTTGTTATATTCCATTTAATAGATTTTCCAGTAGGATATCCTGCGGGAGCACCATCATAAGATTCAATAGGATAAATTCCTTCTGTAGCAGGAACTATAGAAACGGGGTTAGCTACAGTTACAAAGTTTGTCCTTGTAAAATCTTCATCAGTGTAGGCTAAGGCTAGATAATAAACTCCACTTTTACATTCTCCCCCCATACTTATGGAGACATCTTCTACATGAGGAACAGTTCCTGCATTAGGAAATAAATCTAATACTCCTACATAAGATCTATTGTTACTGGTATTAATATTGACTCCATAAATTTGAGATATAGGACTATTAATTTGCCGTGTAATGTTAAGTGTACGTGGAGAATTAAGATCATCAGTCCAATATACTACTTGATCACCATCTCCTTGCTCTACAAAAGTTCCTTCAATAGGATGGGTCTCTCTAAAATTTAAAGTTTTACCTATAGGATCCCAGGTTGGGTCTGCATTTTCTTCATTAAGCCTAAGTAAAGTAGTATATAGAGAATCTCTATATATGCCTATCTCACAAAAAGCATCTAACTGTATGATAGGATCATCTACCCTTAAAAATAAAACAATTTTATCGTCTAGTATAGGTATAGCTCCTATTACAGTACTGTAATTAGGTAAACTATCCATAAGAGTATTTCCTTCTTCATTAGATATAGATCCATAAGTACTGTTAAGAATTGCATTTTTAGCATATCTTAAAGTTCCAGCAGGTTGATCAATATGAGATGTGTCTTTAAATAACCCTTGGATATATCTTATTGAAGAAGGTTGATTAGTATCGTTCTCTGCCATATCTTAAAAGTTATCGCTTGTAAATTGCTCTCTATCATTTAGAGTCTCAAAGAAAGAATTGTGAGCGTTAATATCTGGTACAAGTCTCACCCACTGATTCATAAAAGATTCATATCTATCTATGTCAGGATAGTTAGCAGCAT
>Ga0208299_1002635_pt1 | contig 11937 bp, 19 predicted proteins | sample 15_taG_FD_184089 | JGI IMG/M metagenome (GOLD analysis project Ga0208299, IMG submission 184089) | Marine viral communities from the Subarctic Pacific Ocean - 15_ETSP_OMZ_AT15312 metaG (SPAdes) (version 2) | ecosystem: Environmental > Aquatic > Marine > Oceanic | place: Pacific Ocean | collected...
TCAAACAACTTGAATCCATCTCTTTCATATGGTAGGTAGTTATTGTCTACAGCCCTTGCACCTAGTTTGCAAGATTTTTCATCCCATCCTTCGACACTACCGTGTGTCTTATCAACGACAAACATACAGTAACCTTTTTTCTTCAGGTATTCTTCGATGTATACATCGTTATCCACAATACCATTCCCAAGGGATTCGTATTGGTCTTCTACATATGCTTCGATGTCTGGTACACTCATATTCTCAGCACTATCTTCAATAATTTTTAATATTTTCTTTTTATCTAAACCAAATTTTCTAGGTTCTTTAATTACATGTTGGATGTGATAATAGTTATAATCGCTAGTGGATGTAGCAATCTTGTTTTTGAATGTCCAACCCTTTACTAAATCTCGTCTTCCCTCTGAGATATATTCAATTGCTTCTTTTAGTTTGATTTTTCTCTTCTTTACTTTATTCCAAGCGGCAATTAATTCACGGGCATTTGCAAGCCCTCTTTCTTTAAGTTTAAGAGTACCATTTGCGATAGCATCCATTGCAGCCGCAAGAAAACTAAATGGGTCATCATGTTTGTTGATTAAATCCATCAATACTGTCGATTCTTTAAGATATTGCTTGAATGATTTCACTACTCTAGTTCAATCCCATACTGTTTTGCAAACTTTTCCATTTTCTCTCTATCTTTATTATGACCGCTCATAATGAATACGTCTTTACCAGTTTTGGGGTCAGTAGCAATTAAGTTTAACCCCTGTGCAACACGTATAATACGACCTTTATCATATCTTCGATATTCGTTAAGATTGGTGTATTCTTTAAACGACTTCATGCTTGCTACCCCTTTGCATACGGTGCACGTACATCCAGTTTACCTTTTCTTAACAGTTTAGCCGCTAATTTTTCATCATCGTTGTCTGCATCAATAACAGGCATTTCCATTCGTGGTGGTGCACCCTTTGGTGGTCTGTGATTTTGCAACTCTTTAAGTCTTTTTTCTAGTTCTGCTTTACCACCAATTGATTCCAACCAAGCAAGTGATTTTTCTTTGTCATAAAATTTGGGGTGCATGTTCTTACCAGTGTTTAATGACTCCATGGCATCTTGAATAGTTGCTTTAAAGATGTTCACATCTCCACCAGTTGGTTCACCTCTTCGTGTATTACCGATAGAATCACCCAATGCACGAAGGACAGGGACTAAATCACCAATCCCTAGGTTTGCTTCAATACCAGTGATTTTTGCTGTTGGGTCTGCAAGCATTGTTGCTGCCCATCTATGGTGTCCATCAAGAATGTGTCTATCATTAGAAACGATTGAACCTAAATCTCCACCTTTTACTCCACCAACAGCCATTCCTAGTGATTTACCAAGATAGATTGCTGATTGAGATGGTTTAAGTTTAGACGATTTCCACGTTTTTGCTTTAGTTTTTACGATGTCATCACCCTGACTACCATCCAAATCTCCCTTGTGTTGAAAGATTGCTTTTAGACGTGCAGATAGGGGATTAGGAAACTCAGAAATTTTAATTTCCTTTGTTGGTAACTCCTCTGTGATGTATTGTTTAAATGATTTCATCTCTTCTTTTTAAATCCCAGTTTGTTACCAATACCACCACTGTTTCTAATTGAACCGTGGTGTTCAAATTCAAAATTCAAGTCCTTGAAATGCTTAACACTGAAAGTCATTTTGCTTTTACTAACATTTACATCTAACTGTAAGACCGCAAGTGCTTTAACTGCGTTGTTTAAGGTATCCTGACCTGCATCGTTTAGATAGGGTACTACGTGGTATCCTAATGGATTGATTATGGCAGCCGCTCTACTAGACGCATCTCTCCCTTCTAGTCTTGCTTTCCAAATTCTCCAAGTTGTGGCATGACCAGTTACCTTATACAGTTTCTGAGCCTTTTCATACTGTTTTTCTAGTGTAGGTTCTTCTGCTAACCATAAACCAATTTGGTCAACCGTGATTGCACCATCATACGACCTTTTTTGTGGTTTAGGTATACCCATTGCTTTTGCTAGTGCTTTGATGCCGGGCGTTCCCATTGCTATATTAGCATCGATAATACCTTGCATTATTGAGGATTTGTTTAAATGTGCTATTAAATTAATTATACCTTGTTCTTCTTTGTCAAACTGCTTAAGCCAGTCTTTATCTTTTGCCCTATTTTCTAAATCATCAGCAATGTTCTTTATACTTGTACCTGCACCCGCACCCGATTTGACTGAGTACCCAATTTTACCATCACTGTCTATGGTATAGAAATCTACTAGCGGTTCGTTTCCTGCTTTAGGGAACAATACTTGGCTTGCCTGTATCTCTTTTGATTTCAACGCCCAAACAGCCGCAAGAGTTTCACCAAAGTCTTTAGATATTACCCCTAAATCTCCTTTTGATAACCCAATATCAAAATTAATTGTTGCTTCACCTGAGGAAGTATCACCTGCTAGTTCAAGTAGTTGTATTAAATAATTTGATACTTTTTTATCATATGCAGCCTCTAAATGTGGTATCACTACTTTTTCAATTGAGGCCCTTCCACCTTTTAGGCCAGGAAGACCAGCAATTTTGTCTGGTGTTAATTCTTTGTCCTTGATTATACGTGTTCCACCACTAGCGGACTTTCTACTGGTATTAACATACCATAGTTCAACACCTGCTAGGCTACCATCAGAGTCGGGCATTTTATCTGATGCTGTTAAAAGATAAGATTTAAATGTACCGCTAATATCCTTGTCAGGGTCGTGCACACACATAATACCCAAGTCCTTCCAGAATGTTGCAACTTTATCATCATCACCATCAACAGGTAGTCTTATGTGGTATGGAGAACTTCCAGTTTTAACCCCACTTTTTCTTTTAAGGGGATATGCCTTTAAATATTTCATGAAGGCCATTTCTTGCTTAGTAGCCCTTGCTTCCCTTAAATATTTTTTAAACGACATCAATTTCATAGATACAGACTCTCCGTACTTTTATATATAAGGTTTTTATACATAAAAAAAGAGGGTTGAGTCCACAAGTCCCAATCCTCTTTTTTCTATGACGGTCTAAAGGTAGCGAAGTTCCAATAAAACTACCATGAATGGAGTAACGACTCCTGCTCCGTCAAAATACATACGAAAAGACGGTAGCATACATCTCAGTAACGCTACCGTCTTTTCTATTGTTATTGAATTTCATTCAGTTTTATTTATAAATTGCAATTATTTTATGATGTTGCTACCCACCAAATTGCTGCCGTTCCTACCATACTAATTAAAGTCATAATGAAAATACCAACCTTCCAAGCAAACCTGTCTTTTCGGGTTTGCTCTCTTCGTTTCTCTTTATATTTATCATTATTGTAGTGAGAAATATATAACGGTTTAATGCCATTATCGTTGTCTTTCGTCATACATCTCCCTTGCATATGTGCCAATGGCTTTTGTTACTTCAGAATCCATCATAGGTTCTTTTCCGTTTGGTTTAAAAACATCAATACCCTCAGATTCAACAGCAATAGATGTACCCCATTGCCCTTTTGAGTATTCAAACCATTTCTTTCTCGCATCTTTAACATCAAAAATGATTTGTGTCACACCAGAAACCAATTCACCGTTTTTATTGAAAGTCATTACGCCCACGACGTTCTCGTTGTTAAATCCAGTTCTTTTTTTAGATACAGCACCAAAATAGGTGTAGGTGCAGCCCCATTGAGTGGCTCTTATTACCGAGTAGATTTTCATGTGGGGCCGAATTCATTACCTACTGCACCATCAGCAACAGAAAAGTTTCCAGATTTGATACAACCGAGCAGTTTCTTACGAACTTCTTCCTGTCCTTCTTCAGTGGACATGTCTGGTGTCTTGTCCCACTCTCTTTCGACATAAGGAACTTCGAATTCACTCATCACATATGCAAGTGAAAGTGCCTCTGCACTGGCCCAAGACACATTATATTCTTCATAGAGTTTATGAAACAACACAGTCATATACTGTGCCTTTGCTTCTGTCATTTTTGGTTCTTCCCAAGAAAAGGTATGGAAGCCGTTTGGGCTTGAGAATCCCCACAACTTTACCGTTTTTACACAGTCATCACCAAACTTAACGAAGTAACCATCTTTATTACGGATTTCTTCTGCCCAATCACCGTCTTTGTTATATCCGTGTTCCATCATAACGGATACCTTGATTTTGTTCTCTTCCAAGAAAGAATCTACTTCCTCTTGAGTCATACCGCATAATCTTGATTTTTCTTCTTTGTTGTTCATATGTGTATTATACCACGATGGCTATATTCTGTCAAACGCCGTGCTTTTTCCACTGGCTACCATCGTCGTGCTTACATCCATACCTTTCGGTTTCTTCATATGCTGTCAATTGGATAAGTTTTTTATCTCCATCCAGTTTGCATCCACACACACCACATTCTGCTCTACCATTATCATTAATAATGAATTCTTCACAACCGTGGCATATTTCCAGTCTTTTTGATTGTCTTTTTTTACTGACATACTTACCAGTAATCATAGCAGACATTACCGACATAAAATCTTTAAGACTAGGTATCATTTTTTAATCAAACCTTTTTGCTCTTTTTACAAATACGGGCATACACCCAAGTATTTGTAATACATTTACAAATACGGGCATGTTTTTACCCACATATGCACCCACAATGTTGAAATCGAAGTATTCTTCCGCTTCTTCACGAGTCATATCTTTCATCAAGATTTCAATGACTTTTTCGTAATCATATACAACATATTTACCTTCAAAACTTATACCGTGACCAATCATAGCATCATCAAAACCGTCTGCGTAGATATAAGGTTCTTCTTTAGTTTGCATAATTCGCTGATTCCTTCATATTATATATGTTGTGAGGATGGTTTTCTCTAAGAGAAGCAGAACTGACTTTTACAAATTCTGCATTTCTTCTGAAACTTGTCAGATTCCCTGCACCAAGGTATCCCATCGATGACTTCAAACCACCGATTAATTGATATATGGTGTTTTCAAGTTTACCTCTATAAGGAACACAACCTTCAACACCTTCTGGTACGAATTTTTTAGAACCATCTTGGTTGTATCGGTCGGCAGAACCTTCGTTCATTGCACCTTCGCTTCCCATTCCACGATAAGATACATATCTTTTGTTGTTTATCCAGACAACTTCCTTAAAATTGGGAGATTCGTCATGACCCGCAAGCATTGAACCTAGCATCACAGCAGATGCACCGGCTGCTAGTGCTTTTGCAATATCACCACTGCATCGAACTCCACCATCTGCGATAATGTCTGCTGAATCTTCGATTTCCTCTCTTACATCCATGATAGCAGTCAACTGTGGTATACCAACACCTGCAACAATTCTGGTTGTACAAATGGAGCCGGGACCGATTCCCACTTTTATTACATCAGCACCCGCACTTACCAGTCTTTTTGCACCAAGTCCAGTTGCAACATTGCCCGCAACGATAATGACATCATCACCCATCATTGATATTTCTTCCACTGCTTTTATTACATTTCTAGAATCACCATGTGCAGAGTCAACAACTATTGTTGAAACACCATTATCAACTAGTTTTCTAATGTGGTCTTTTTTAAATTTGGTTGGACTAACAGCAACACCAACTCTATGACCACCCGCTACCACTGTTTTTACTTGTGATAACTGAGTCACCTCATCCATATTTTTATGAATTATACCCAGACCACCGAGTTTGGACATTCCTTCTGCCATAGATTTCTCTGTAACAGTATCCATAGGTGCTGAAACTATTGGTATATCTAATTTCATAAGACCCAATACTGTAGAAACATCTACCATATCTGGTGTGCATTCACTATATCTAGGTGTCAGCAAAACATCGTCGTAAGTAATTGCTTCTTTCATATTATTACTCTTTATTAAACATTAGAACAGTAAAGACTACTGCAAGTGCTATTATTGCTACACCAATCGTAATAGGAATTGGTGATAAAACCCACCACCAAGACCAACTAATAACACCACATAGTTTCAGTGCAACAAATAGCACTGTGAGTAGTGTAGGTAGTGATGTTCCTCTTACGATTGTAGGACTTGATTCGTTCATAATATATTTTCCTTCCAGAGTTTATCTGTGAGTTTGTATTGTAATTTATTAGCCTCTGCTTCACCCTCACCCCGCCAGTTATTAGTTTCCCATTGTTTAACATGAACCATTTCATGCACAACAGTAGCAACAAAGTCACGAAGCGTTTGATTTTTTGCTATCTCTACAATGTAGCGGTTTATCGACACAGATTCTGCCGGCATCGTTTCACCTTCATAGCATTGACCCCAACATTTGAAATCATTGTAGTCACCTAATTTTAGTTTGATGTCAGCATAGATTCCAAATTCTTCCAAACACCAATCGATTACTTTTAGTGCGATTATTCTTTGGTCCCTATATGGAGTTGTTAGTTTGGTTTTATTCTTTATCATTTTGTAAGTTAGCAATCGATGGGTCATGACTTGCTTTTTTCTTAGTCATATTATTTAGACCATCCTTGTGGGCCTTTTAAAACCATATTATCATCATTTGGTTCGTCCCATGTAGGATTTAAAGAAGGAGCAACGACTTTTTTACTATTTTCAACAGGAGCGACAACTCCAGTGGTATATCCGATATAATCTTGTTTAAGGTCTTTATCGGGGTTTACTATAAAAGCAACAAAAGAATCGGATATACTGACACCTGCTTCTGCAACATCAGCATAAGGCATCCAACCCATAAATCCAATCTTACCTTCACCAGTTGGAATAATAACCAATGGTTTTTCAAGGGTATGCACATCGTCTTTTAGTGTATGCTTACATAAGATTTCTTCACCTGAATTTAATCTTACTATTTTAATTTCACTCATTTTTCACTCGCTTTCTTCTTACTAGTAGTTTTCTTTTTAGTAGGGCTCTTACCTGAAGACCATGCTTCATTCACATCTGGGGTAGATGGGTCATCTGCTTTAAAAGTACCATCATTTTCTCTTGCACGTCTATCAACACCTAACATTGAATCTAAACTGCTAAATGCTCTATCTATAATATTTTCAATACAATACATTACTATTTGTCCTCTGTTTCTTTTTTATTACCAAAAATTTTATCATAATTATCTCTATATTTTTGCTCATCAGTTAGTCTACGCTTACTACCTTTACCTGCTGAATTTTTATTCCAGTTCTTAATATTTTCATTTGGATTCATTAGCGGGTCTTTTTTAGAATCATAGTATTTTGTCTTTGACATGGTATCATTCCTTTTTGTTTATTATATCACAGGGGCTTTTTTCTTAAAACCATTTTTTTATTTATAAATGGCTTCCCAATTTCTTGAACCAATTTTTCGGACATTAGAAATCCAATGTTTGTTTAAACCGTTTGGGTCATTATCTGCTCCTACTGGACAATATCGATTACCTAAAAAGGTGACAAAAGCGTTATCTTCTCCTGATTCAATCCATCTCTTATAATTTTTAGATACAGTGGCGGCACACCAACCTGCTTGCACTCTCAGGGAGTTCGGTTGGTCTACTGCTCTTGGGTGTAACACACCAAATTCAATACCTTCTCGTCCATTCTCAGCAGTGCGTATTGCAAATAAAACACATATTAACTCAGATTTAGTGTAACAATTATTTGCTTTAGCAGCCTCCATTATTGTATCAAACTCTTCAGGATAAAACTCCCTTAATGCTTCATAGTTTGCCGCTAAAGTAATTTCATCTTTTTTCTCAACAACAGGTTTTTTTGTTGCTTGTTGAACGCCTGTGGCAATTAAAATCCCTGTTGTTGAACACCCAACCATTACTAGTGCTAACATTGATAGTTTAATTACTTTATTCATGATGCTACTTTAACTCCAGAGTCAAATCTGAAGCCCTTTCTTATTGCTTCATTCCAAAATTCTCTTGCTTCTTCAGTTGACTTGCTAGATGTAGAATTTAACTCATCGTTTTCATACCTGCGTATTGCAACTGTATTACCACCAAAAACCTCAAATACTATTTTCCATATACCTGCTTCTTCACAGGAATCATGTATTAACAGATACATCTTTTTTGGTTTTGGTGTACGAGTCTTATCGTTGTCAATATAGTTTTTAGGAAAATCTGGGTTCATGGTAAATTATCCTTCAGAACTGGCCATTTGCATTGTTTCCAGTTTTCTTTTTATTTCTTTTATTGTATTGTCCCATTCACTGTCAATATTATCATATCTTTCTATTAACATGAGAATTATTGATATTTCTGTTGCTGTAAGCATTATGTTGTCCTTTTTTATAAAAATGCAGGGCAGATGAGAAACCCACCTACCCCACACTGAGAAAATATTATGCGGCGATTATGTCGATTATTCTGCTTGCGATTACTCGACTTGTCTTTTTGCTGTTGTTACCTTTAACAAATGCGTTGCGTACTTTTGCAAGACTTGCATCGTTATCGAGTTCTTCAAGAGCATTAGTCATAATTTTTGTGTTACCTTTGATGATGAACAGTTCGTCGTGACCTTCGCAATTTTTAGGGTTGAAGAAGTTGTTTTGCTTGTAATTTTTGGCAGCAACTTCAGTTGCTTTGTCATCGTTATTACCATTTGCATCTTGACAGTACCTGTATCTAAGATTGCTAATATCTCTTGCTGAAGTCAATTTAATTCCGATGATGTTAGCACCAGTGAGATTTTTCAAAATCTTAAGATAGGTTGCTGTTTCCCCTGCACCACTGTATCTACTGGTTGATTTAACTTCATGGTTTCGACGAGTTTTAGGTTCAACTACAAAGTCTTTACCATAACCGTAACTACGTGCACCTATTGAAGAACCGTCACCGTCTGTCAAAAATACTGCATTCACGATTTGAACATCATTTTGCTTTTGGAATGCAGGGATTAGTTCGTATGCTGTGATGATTGCTTCGTTCAAAGGTGTACAACCAGTTCTGAAACAACTAGGTGTGATAACGCATGTTCGTTTATTGTAGTTATGAGATTGTGATTCAGCAAGTAACCAAAGATTGCTTACTGCTTTTTTGTATTCCAAGTTGCTCATTTTGCTTGAAAGAAAGTTGAGTAGGTGAAATTTACCAGGCGTTAGTTCATTATCTCCACCAAGTGATACAAATTGCGATTTACCGTCTGTTCGTCTTTCAAAACTCGACGTAAATGAATAAACTTCAAAAGGAATGTTCATCTTGTTGCAGAATTCAGTTAGCACTAGTAGTTGCTCAACAGTTTCTTTCAAGATGTCACACATTGAACCTGACCAGTCAAGGTACATTACAATACCGTGACTTTGACCGTCTTCGTGGACTTCATTCTTTACAAAGATGTCTTCGCTCCAACGGTAGTTAATCATTGAAACTGTGTCAAGGATACCTGTTTTTGCGATTTCAGTTTTCTTTGCAACTTCGGCTGCTTGCTTCATCATAAATTGCTGAACCATATGGTTTACAACTGGTCGTGATTTACGGATGAATGCTTCACCTTCAAGACGTACTTCGTCGTTGTCATTTCTTTTAATTCGGTCAGCGTTTTCAATTTCGAATTTTTCCCAAATATCAGCAATTCTCTTGTAACTTACAACTATTTCATCCACTTTCATTTTAGGAAGTGTGTGATATTTGTATTCACCTGCATCATCATCTCGCATATTTTGCATTGCTTTATCAAATGATTGTTGTGTTTGACCAACTGAGGGTTCATTTGAGTAGTCATCATGTCCAAGACCGCTTTGACCTTCGTTACCTTGTTCAGAGTCAGCACTTTCACCGTCATCAGTGTCATCATTCATTGATTGACCACTATCTTGACTTTGTTGTTGCTGTTCAGCATCATCACCTGCACCATCAGTGCTTTCAGATGTATCAGTATCTTCATCATTAGATTCTGAACCACTTTGTGAACCATCTTGTTCTTCACCAGTGTCATCATTAGATTGACCACTGCTATCTTGACCATCACCCGATTCACTATCACCTTGTTCTGACTCTTCACTTTGTTCATTATCAGGTTGTTGTTCAGGTTGTTCATCCAACCATCGTTCGAACAAATCATTTGCGAGGTCTTGAACGTTTTCGATTGTAGATGTTTCTTTCATTCGTTGAACGAATTGTTGTTCGTCTGTAGAAAATTCAACATCAGCATGACCATATAGACCAAGTTTGAATTCAATGTTTAATCGGTCAATTAGTGGAAGTTCGCTAATATTTTTACCTTCGATTTCGAACATATCTCTGTCTTTAAATGACTTGTATGCATTAGCAAAATTCCTGCGTAGGCCAGGAAACTTATCTTTGATTAATCGTTCGATTCGTGCATCTTCAACGATGTTCAAGAATTGGTGACGAACACCAGAAAATTGGTCTTTACCAATCCAACTTGACCAAGCATCTGCAGGTGTATGCAATGCATGTGAAACTTCGTGACCAACGAGCATGTCATATATGTCATTGGTCATGTCATTCCAAACTGGAAGACATAATGTACGATTTTCAACATTGAACCATGCAGTTTCAGCATCAGCACTATGTTGAACAGTGATACCTTCCATAGCCATGGCTTTAGCAAGGACATCTTTGGAGGCGGTATTAACAGTATTTGTGGTTTTTCTCATACACCCATTATACCATGCCTGACGTTTTCTGTCAACCCATATAATCTATGTCCACTGACATACAGTCGTCAGTATGTGCTTCCCTGATATCAGGAAAAGGGTTTGGTTATATGCTTTTCTGATACCAGAAATGGGGTTTTAGGGTATATGCTTTCCTGATATCAGGAAGGGAATATTCTCTTGTTACTTACCATCACCACCACCACCACCCATTGGATTGTTGATACCGAGTTGACCATCAAGTTGACCACTAATACCGAACAGTTGTGACCATAACCACATCAAGCAATTCCCCACAGGTAAACCTATCCATGAAGAGAAAATGGCCCTGATGTTTTGCCATTGAGTAGTTCCAGTATCACCAAACATTAGTTGAATAAACATAACACCCATGTATGGATTATAATGTCCACCGCCACTCATAACACCGTGTATTAAAGACGCTATTTCGTGGTGTATGGGTGGTATGTCAATAATTCCTGCATTTATTAGTTGTTGCAATCCCCCATTACCCCAGTTGTACAGCCCGCCACCGAACAACCAGTTAAAAATAGAGTTATAATAATACCATCCAGATTGGGGGTCACTTGGGTCAAAATCAAAGACATTATCGTTTTCAAACATACCTTGGAATTGTGGTGGCCAAGGTGCTGGTACACCAGAATCAGCGCCAGAGTTTATCCATTTATCCCATTGGTTTTGCCATTCTTCTGTTACTGGTAGTCCATCATAATATGTGAAACCACCTCTACCATACAGACCTGCCGTTTGATTTGCTGGTCCTGTAGGAGTGTATGACCACTTTGGTCTAGTAGGTTGTTTTGGTGGTGGTTGAATGTTTGGTTGTTGTTGACCAAAATTGTCGCCTGCACCTAATGCCTCATTGATTCGTTCTTGTTCATATAGTCTGTTGGCTGATTCAGTCAGACTTCTAATTTCTTTGTTATGGTCTTTCATATTTTTAATCTCCAGACTTCTAATTCCAAAACCCAATGTTTACAAACCACTCATGGTATGGCCTCATCCAATCCGCTATAGGTTCACCGTGTTGGTCTAGACCATGGGCAAAACGTCGAAACCATACACTCATACACTCATTGTAGCAGGACCCATCGGTATCACCTCCATTGATTGCAAGTTGAATTTGGTCCATTATATAATAAAACATGGTAGGTGACTGCGGGGGACCCACTATCTCTATATATTGTTGCATCGGGCTTCTTTCTGAGCCGGAGCCTGCGGGCACCGCTAAAAACCACATGAAAAACGAAGCCCAATAATGAGCGCCACCATGACCATATTCATGGT
>Ga0208299_1002641_pt1 | contig 11927 bp, 12 predicted proteins | sample 15_taG_FD_184089 | JGI IMG/M metagenome (GOLD analysis project Ga0208299, IMG submission 184089) | Marine viral communities from the Subarctic Pacific Ocean - 15_ETSP_OMZ_AT15312 metaG (SPAdes) (version 2) | ecosystem: Environmental > Aquatic > Marine > Oceanic | place: Pacific Ocean | collected...
GAGCCATAGGAGCCTGTTGAGCTTGTAGCTGATTCATTCTTTGTGCATCAAGTTGTGCTTGTTGTTGGGCTTGCTGTGTTTGACCTGCACCCATCAATTGATTGATGTCAAAAGCACCAGCTTGTTGAGCTTGTGTACCTATGTTTTGCAAGTTAGCACCTAAGTTTTGTTGTGCTTGTGCTCTTTGTTGTCCTATTTGACCTTCTAAGTTACCTAAGTTACTCAAAGCACCTGCCTGAGTTTGTTGTGCACCAAATCTAGTACCTGCTAATGCACCTAAGTTAGATGCTAAACCTTGTTGTGCACCTAGTTGTTGTCCTGCAAAGTTTGACAACTGACTGGTTAAATTCTGTTGAGCACCAAGCCTTGAACCTGCTAGCCCTGATAATCCTTGGGCTGTTGCCATCTCTTGTGCTCTTTGTCTTGCAAACTCACCTAAACCTGTTCTCTGAGCCTCTGAGAACCCTTGTGAACGCAGAGAACCTAAAGCCTGACCTAAACCTCTACCCAGTGCTTCTCGTCTTTCGTCTGCACTTAAACGAGCTCTTGAACCAAATGCAGACTCACCACCTGTCATTATGTCTCTAGCTCTTTGTGCCATGTCTTGTTTCTCACCTGCCTCTAGCACATCATCTATGGTTTGTTGTACCACACGATCCTCAAATGGATTGTAGAAAGATGAGGTTAAAGATGGGTCATAACCACCTAAAGTACCTCTGAGCAAGCCCTCAGACTCACCTAGACGATTGCCAAACTGATCTGTAGCTCCTATGCTACGACCTGCAAGTGAACCTAGTTGAGTGCCAAAGTTACCCACAGCACCTCTTTGTATGTTTTCAACATCAGATAATTGTCTACCAAGTGATCCTACACCACCCTGAATGACACCTAATGACTCTAATTCTCTTTGTCTTGCTCTGTCTAAGCCTGAACCTAGTTCTCCAACACTAGAACGAAAAGCAGACTGAGCATCAGCTAAATAAGGGTCTTGTATGCCAGTAGCTTGACGAGCCATCTCCATAGCTCTAAGTTGGTCAGGAGTTAAATCTGCAACCTCTTGTGGAATTACTCTTGCTTTGCCTTCTTCATCAAAAAATGTGCGTTCAGCAGCACGCATAGCACCGGGTATAAATCCACCTTTGCCACCTAAACCAAATAAAAGTTGTTGGCTCAGAGCATCTAAGCCTGTCTCGTTTCTTAATTGATTGCTTACATATGGAGCAGGATCATTGCCACCTGTGTAGGGTGCTAGAGGCTGTTGTACAGACGTAATTGGTTGTGTGGGTGCAGTAGTTTGTACAGGTGCAGGTGCAGTAGGCATTACAGGTGCTTGCACAACTGGATCAATTGCTGCATCAGGTATAGGTCTATTTGTGGTGACTGGTTCTCTTCCAATATCATCAAATTGATTAATTGGATCAATAGGTCTTCTAGGTGGATCAAATCTAGGATTAAATGGTAATGGTTGACCCCAAGTGCTAGGACCGGGAAATATTCGATTTAAACCTTGTGGCAATCCACTAAAATTCATATTTTGTGGCAAATTAGAAAAATCAAAATTCTCTAAACCCGGAATATTGGCTATGCCTTGTAAATTTGGTATGTTTGGGAATCCTCCTCTAGGGGGGTCTATAATCGCTCCAGTTGGTATCTCAAATCCTTGAGCTTGCAACATTTCATAATAGTCTTTTTTATTCATGCCGGGAGTTGGCATAGGTGGTCTAGGTGGTCTAGGTCCTTTGGGTGTGCTAGGTGGAGCAATACTTTTATTATGAGATAAAACTTTTTCATCTCCTGCTTTTAAGTAGTAGGTTTGAGCTTCATCAATACTTATATGCACAACTGAACCTTTGTCAGCATCTTTGATTTCTTTAACTTCAAAGTTTCCTACTTGGTCGCCCACTTTTAAATCTTTAACTTCAACAAAACCTTCTTCGTTATCTACAAAGTAAGGATGGCTGTCAGAGGTTACGATTGATTCTTCTTTGTTGTTGTTAGAAAAAACAACTTCTTTTTTAATTCTGTCTTTTAAAACATCTATATGAGTAACTTTGTTAGAACCTAAATGAGTTTCTACTTCATCCCCAACTTTTAAATCTTTTGCATGAATCCATTTATTGTCTGCAAGTAAAACTTCTTCGTTTAACGCAGGACAATCACGACCATATGGTCCACTGCCTGTTGGAAATTTCGGACCTATAGCACCGAATGGTCCACTTCTCGGAAAGTTGTTTGGATTTATTGTTGGTCTTCTTACTGCCATAATTATTTCTTAGCTTGCGTTTGCACGATTGCCAAAGACCTCCATCATGTTGTACAAAAGTTCTGTACCACGCTCTCTGTCTTCATCTAACGATGGTATTAAATTAAGAATACCACCATCACCTTGTTCCATTTCATACGAACCTGCACCTCTTACAGCTTGTCCTGTCATAACAAATTCACCATCAGACAACATAGCAGGTACATCGTCACTGGTTTCAGTGCCCATTCCATTAATCATGCCATTTTGTCTTTCAAAATCTTCGACAGCTACATTGCCACCTTCTGCGTACATCATTGGAACTATACCACCCATGTTCATTGTTACTACAGGTGCAGGTTGCCCACCTGATAGTTCAGGAAAAGTGCCTTGTGGCAACAAGCCAAACTCTACTGGATTGGGTGCTTGTTGACCCATTCTACGAGCTATTTCTGCTTCTAAGTTAAATCGACCTGCTGCGTTCATTGTATTTAAAGGAGTTAATGGCACACCTGTGTCTTTTTTAGTTTCATCGTAAGCCATTTTACCAAGCGTTCCTGCCAAGCCAACTAAACCTGCTGTGCCTAATGCACCCAGTCCACCACCTTGACCACCACCAAACATGCCACCACCTTGACCTTTTAAAGTATCTTCAATTGACTTAATCATGTCAGGAGTTCTTCCTGCTCCACCTGTGAGAGCTCTACCAACATTAAAGTTGCCACCACCACCTGTTACAGGGATTGATTTTGGGTCAGAAAGATATTTCTTATATGTTTCAGGACTAACTGAGTTGCCTGCACCATCAACAAACATTCCAGTTTTAGGATCAAGTCCTGATGATTTCATGTCAAAACTTGGTGCTTGTTGACCACCACCACCAAGAAATCCACTTAAAGGACCCTCGCCTAGCAATCCTTTCATTGATCCTAAGCCTGCTCCAATACCCTTAAAACCAAGTCCTGTACCACCTGCTATCGAAGATAGACCGGGTATTCCTGCATTTGCTACCATGCTCATAGCTGAACTACCTAAACTACCAAGTGCACCACCAATACCGGGTATTTTTGTAGCCAAGCCACCAATACCACCCAATACGCCACCTAAAGCAGTACCAACACCGGGCACTAGCATAGCTATTGGAGCTACTTTCTTAACTATCTTGCCTAATTTCTTGCCTAGTTTCTTAAAGAAACCAAACTCTTCTAGTCCTGTTGATTGGTTAAGACTAGCAATACCCATACCTACTACAGCTTCTTCAGGGTTAATACCAAATTGATTGAACTTTTCTTCAACCATCATTTCAAACTGTGGGTCTTCCATCATTTCAGGAGGCAATATAATCTCACCCGGTCGTACATGAGCCAAAGCTGTGTCTTCACCACCACCTGCTTGTGCTACTTGTTTTGCTACACTACCCAAAGGTGCCATCATGCCTGCTGATAATTTTGCAATCATACGACCCAATCCTTCAGCTTCTTCAGGATCAGCAGTCATTTGGAGTTCTTGTTGTAAAGAATCTATGGCTTGTTGGGTTTCGTCACCACCACCCATTGTTCCCATGTTTGGAACATCAGCAGAAAACTGCTCGCCCATTCTTTGTGCCACTTGTTTTTGTTGATCTGACAATTCGGGCGTGGGAGCAAAAAAACCCGGATCCATGTTGGGTGTAGCACCCATGCCCTGAGTTAAATTGTTGATTCTTTGTTGTAATTGTTCGCTTATAGCCATAATTAACCTATTGTAACTGTTACTGCTCCTACACTCATTGTAGCACCTAATCCTGTTGGATAGGTTTGATGACTGTACAAGTCTCTGAACCTAGTACCATCAAACGCTTGATGTATAGAGTTTGTAGTATTAAATATTATACTACCTGTTGCAAATTGCAATTCAGAAATCTCTGTAGCGTTAAAACTAGGAGTTCTATCAGGATCAATATTATCGAGATTAATCTCTAATATTCGCACCAACCGATTGAAAAGTTCAGGTTTTATCTCAGTGCCTTCAGCCAAAGGCAACCTTGTCACCAATAATTTCGTCATGACCCTCTACGACCTGATGGCTGTATATCTAGCCTAGTGTTACCCAACCTCCATTTGTAATCTTTTCTATCATCAGCGTTATTGTCATCATCTGACTCAAATCTAAGCACAAATTGACGACCTCTTGCCCTTACATCTGCTTTGTTGGTATTAGATTTAATTTGTGATGTAGAGTCTGTGGTTAGGCTTTCACCCATAAAATCACGATTCTTTAATACTATGTTTATCGCAGGATCAGGTGAAGTGCCTTGTGCATTAACAAATTTAACATCAGGCAAGATGCGTTTTACAAAAGCTAATGAGTCACCATCACCCAAATCAAAGTCAGCAGATTGAATAAATACATTGTCCATAGGATCAGTGTCATCGTTATAACCTAACTCATGATTGTATAGATAGTAAGAACTTGACGATACACCAGTGGCTTGTGGATTATTTTGTATGCCACCATCAATCCAAGCATGTCGCACCAGTGAGCCAATTGACCATAAGTTTTCTTCATAGTTGTAAATAGCGTATCTTGAAATTTCTCTTGTATCATCTTCAATGGATGGATAAAAGAACCAAACTTCTGAGAACTCTGAATTTAAGGCTACATGACATTTGTAAGACTGTGATAAATCAAGGTCAGAAAAAACATATTCTTGCACTGTACATGGTATTTTTTGAACAGCACCATTGTAGAAGTAAAATCCTTGTTTGCTCATAAAAAATACACCACTTGGTGCATTGACAAAGGCTTTAGGTCCTAACAATCCTGCTCCTTCGTTAATTAAATTAACTGAAAAGACCAATGGAGCACCTATAAAACGCATACTGTAGATACTGGTATCAGTCCAAACCAACACTTCTTGTCTTGCTTTAATACCACCTACGATCTGTGAACCACTTGATAAACGCAACGATCCTGCTGAATTGGTATTGGTAGGGTTCCAATCAATTGCACTTTCTGAATCAGAAAAAGCAATTAACATAGGATCAACCACACCTGTACGACTGCCATCAGTTATAGGATCAGCACCTAATACAATTGCATGTCTGTCTGTTTCTGAGACTAAGACTTGTAAGCCTACTGTAGGAGCTTTGTCTGCTCCTGATATGCCTGATAAAGCCACAGCCCTAGTGGTTAAACCATCGTTTTCTGTCCACAAATAGATACCACCACCACGAACATTAATTAATAAGTTTTCACCAAAGTTATCGTGTGACCATAAACGCAATTGATTTGTAACACTCAAAGTATTCTCAGCACTCCATGTACCAACACCCCAAGCTCCTGAACCAAAGCCTGTGTTTTGTACATAGTCATCTAAACCAACATTAATTTGATACAAACCATCTACACCCGATCCACCATTGCCTGAATCACTAGAGTTTGCTGTAGCTGATGCTACAAAAGTGTAAGTATTAGCTGTTGGCACAGTCACAATTTGATGTTCAGTGTTTAAAACTGATGCTGTAATTAAACCACCCAAAGAAACTGCTCCACTGATAGTAACAAAATCACCTATAACAGCACCATGACTAGAATCAGTGGCAGTAATAGTGGCAGAGCCATTGGTTGCACTAAAAGTTATTGAGTTGGTGCTAGTTTTTCTAATAGGCGTAATATCATTATAAACACTACCTCTTTCAACATAATATTTTAATGTGGTTCCCAAACCAAGATATTTTGTGCCACCAAGACTAACCCATTGATGTAATGCTCTAGCTATACCCAAAAAAGCATCAGAACTAGCTTTTAACCAACCACCTATTTTTTCAGGTCGGCTTCTTCTAAAACGAATGAAATTACCATCGACATAACCACCCTCTTCTGAATAGTCAGTTTCTTCTTTATTAATTCCTGCTTTAAAATTAAATTTTGCTAAAGGCATAAGTAAACTCTTTTATTGTCATAAAAGTTTACCATAAACTTTAAAATTTACGCCAAACGAATAATCGCACCTGTTGCAGTCGCACTAGGGAAAACAACAGTAAAATCACCTGCTGTTGAAGTTTTATCTCCACCAAAGTCAATTGCACATAATGCTTTATTACCATTGGTATTGTTATACAGTAAACAACCTCTAGCTGTGACTGTAGCTGTACCAAAAGTTAAATCTGCAAAATCACACACAGCAGTAGTTCCTGACAAAGCAGGAGTAACATTTGTTAATGCTGATCCACCTGCACTATAGTTAGTACCTGTAACTTGTCCTGTGGTTACATATACAGTTGTACCTGCACCCAAAGTTGCTGATGATGTGTAGAGTGCTAACTTAATAGAATCTGAACCATTGGTTAAATTGTGTCCTTCAACAAGAATTTGTTGTTTAAAACTTGAACATATTGCTGATGTAATTGCCATTTATAGCTCCTTTATAATCTTAGCCATGTCTTCATGACCTTGTTTAACTAATAAACCAACCATAGTAACCTTTTTAGATTCTATCGCACTGTTTATATTAGCTAAGATTATACTATAAATGTGATTTTTGAAAGCCTCAGCTTGCAACCTTACATGTTCAGGTGCATTTTCTGAAATATCAACTATCTTTTCAGTAGCTATTTTTGCCCAAAATTCAGGATCATGACCTTTGTTTTCTGTGGTGTGAACCTCTACTTGACCTAATTGTATAAAACTTTCTGACATTATCCTTTATAAGGTTCAGGTGGTAATTCATGTTCTTGCAAGGTCAATCCATTTTTTGCTAGTTCAGTATCTACCTCATCATGGGGTTTGATAATCCATTTGTTGCCATGAATAACAGTCACAAAAGGTTTCTCTAAACGATGATAGCCATAGAGCTTTTCTGTGGGTGGTACATCAGCATCTAAGACTGTTGATCTAGGGCTAACACCTACTGTGATGCCATGATCCATCATTTTAGATAGCCAAAATTCAACACAAGCTCTGCCTGCTTCTGCAAAATGTAAGTCGTTTCTGTAAGAAAAATCTATACCAAATAGATCAATGGACTCTACTTCATTCCACATAGCAAAACCTAAAGCATAGGCTACTGTGTTGTTAAAGTATGCACACTGGGTAGCGTTAGCAACCTCTTCAATTGGAAAAAGAGTGGCTTTTGGTACTCTTTTATCTAATTCACAAGTGTAAACAGGTATTTTTAGCTCAGCTAACATCTTACGCATAACCAAAGTTTGTTTGCCTGCATCATCACTATCTAAAAATCGACTAGCAGGGTCCATCATAAACAAACGATCTAAGTTAAAAACACTACACGCTGAGTTAATACCCCAAACCTCATCCCATTCTTTACCATTTTCTTTGCCAATCACATAATCTATTTGTGATATGCCAAGACCTAACAAGGCAACTCTCTTGCCCTTGAGCGATTTGATTGGTTTCATTACGATACTACTGAGCGTAGGCTATCGTATCTGTATTCATCTCTAGTATCTCTACCTTCTGATAAGTTTTTCATTCTCATGATTGCCTCTTTGAATCTTGCTTCAAACTGAGCAATGACATCAGGAGTCTCTTTGAGAAAAATTGCACCTTCAACTAAACTTCCATAGAGTAAAGCATCAGGATAATCTGTACTAAGAACTGTCGTTCCACTGTCACTACCACTTGTTAAAGAAGATGGTTTATATAAGTAATGTAATTCTACTGTATAAATTGCATCAGGTACAGGTGCAAGAGAAAAAGAGTCTTGGCTGAAAATTGAGTAATATTTTGGTTGACCTGTAACAGTTGTTGTTGGGCTGTACTCTTTTAAGAAAGAAGCGTGTTTTAAATCAAGATAAGTGTAAGTGTTGCTAGATACAATAGCTAGACTCATAGGAGCCAAAAAATCAGTAGGACAAGCTAAAAATCTTGTATCGGCAGTAGTTTGACCTTGCACATTCTTTCTTTGTTCAGGCAATTCAACAAATTTTAAAATCCTATTTTCAGACTCTTTAATGAAAGTAGGTAAATTTGTTGTAAAAGTAGTCTCAGCAGATTCTAAATAATCTCCTATTGCTGTTTTTAATGTTGCGTATGTAAAACTCATGTTGTTGTAATAGTAACAGAACCAACACTACAAGTTATCTCATAAGTGGTTAATTGTTTGCCTAATTTACCCAAACCAACATTGGTATAAACAGTAAAAAAATTATTATCGTCTGCTGTATCAGGTCTTGGGTTTTGTAACGCTTGAGGATCAGTTGCCACTGTTCTTGGCTCTATCTGTGGGTGTTTAGGATCAAACTGGTCAGGTCCTACCAATAAGCCATTCCAAGTTTGTTTCATATCTTTTAATTTGTAACGAAATCCACTGACATCACAAATGCCATAGGCATTTTTATTACTGGCAAAAGCAGACATTAGGCTGAATTATAACTCCTTAGATCAGGGCTAACACGAAACGAAGCTCTTTCTTCATCTTGTGACATAGCACGCAAAAATTCTTCTTCATACAACTGTTTTAACATGGGCGTTCTTTCAGGTGCTTTTTTTAAAGATATGTAATATGCAAGACCTGCTGCTAAACATGGATAGAAACGATAAGGCATATCCATTGTATCAGCACCAACATCAGCATCATCCATGCGTGTCAGAACATTCATATATACAGTATAGGTAGAAGATTTATCAGGCGTTGGATAAACACTTATAGTTGGAGACAACTGCTTGTCAACAAAAAATTGATTAGGCTTACCTGTTTGTGCTTTGTTTGGTATGGCTGAGTATTGAGATCGACTAATTCTAGCCATAGCAATATCAGTTACATCTGAGCCAATGGTTTCTCTTACATGGGCATCTAAAACATCAATGGGTGCAGTGCTATTAGTCGTATCTATGTTGTAAGAGGTAGTATCTGTAACCATAGCTACAGTCTTTTGAGTAATAGTCCACTGGTTTAATCCTCTGTTAGCCCATTCTGCCAACAGAAGATTAAGACTTCTTTGTGCTGTTTTAAGATCGTAACCTGTGCGAAGCTCTAAACCACATCGCTCAAAGGCTTCTTCTACAAATTCACCTACATCAGGCTCAAAGTTTTTACTGTTTGATGTTGCCATCTATCCATAGTTTTTAATTAATTCAAGAATAATGACATAAGTATCACCACTTGAATGACCCAGTGTGGTGAAATCAAGATCACCTGTAGGACTACTAGCATTATTTGGTATGCCTGAAAAATCATCGTAATACTCATCACCTGTAGAATCAGCAGGCAGACTAACAGCTAGTACATTGGTTGAAGCATCAAAATCAATTTTTACGCTCATGCCTGTGGTTGCCCACCAAACTTTTGCAATTGATACTGTTGAACAGGCTGTTCCTGCTGCATTTGAATTTAAAGCCGATACATCAACTTTTTTAACTGCTGATTCACCACTGCCATCGCTGACATTGGTGAATTTCATAACAGCCTTGCGTTGCCCGTCTTGAATGGTTTGTGATGTTACTACATCAGCCATAATTTACTCCTACTTATATATTGAGCTTAATTAATGAGTAGTCAGTGGTTACATCAACCAACATACATGTACCAACAATATCAAGTGTTGATCCTGAAGATGGCTCAACTGCTCCTGCTGTTGTGTCTGATCTCATAACATTGTGACCTAATACAACTGTGCCTTCAGTTAATACTGCTGCTGGTCCATAAGTTTGGAACCAACCATAAGCACTAGCATCCATATCTACAACTGGGCACCCCATTACTGCTCCTGTTTCTGCTGCTGGTGCTACTACAAGTCCTGACCAAGGGTCTGACATTAAAGAAACTTTAGACGCAGCACTTGTAATTGCTGTAGCCAACGCATCGTGGCATGTTATTACAACTGAAGGGTCATCTGAATGATCATGTACTGGATTAGACTTAATTTTTAAACATTGTCCTTCACCTGCTGCATCATTTACATAAAGATAGCCACCTGCATACTGATTTAAAGTAAGGTCGGTTCCTGCTGTTTCAACTGAAATTTCATATTCACCTGCTGCAACATTTGCTGTTGGTGCTAAATCTTGGTGATCAGCTTTTGTTCCAACAATGGTTTGAACAAGTTTTCCTGCTGTTAATGCAACACCACCTGCTAAACCATATCTAAATACTCTATCGCCATAGTAAAGAACTGATCCTAAAGGAATATCGTTGCTTAAAGCATCTGTTATAGAGGTTGTGCCACTTGTGAAAGGGTTAATTACAGAATCAGGACTTGAGCCTTTACCCATAAAAAAGTCTGTAGGTGCAAAACCTAATATTGAGCTAGTACCAGTTGTACTACCAATTTGATAAGTACCACCTTCTCTAGTTCCATAAGTAGTCTCTGCTCCTGTCGAGGAGTTGACTCTGTAGGTTATAAAACCATTTTGTGATCGGACTGGACCACTAAAGCTTGAATTTGCCATAATTTCCTCCATTGGAAATAAGTTCTACTGTCTTGGCTTGTCTGCTAGGTCAGTCTGTAGAACAAGTTAAAATATCCTAGATACTAAAAATCATACTCCTTGGAGCATGATTTAGCAAATAGAATATTTTAAGTTTTATGGGTTCATTAGGCTACCTCTGATTCTTTCTCAAAAACTTTAATTAGCTTTGGTCTGATAAGTGAAGTGGTATTCCAAGTCTTGTCACCATCTTTTTCTTTGTCAAGATACTCACCAGTTTTTTCACAAACTTCTGTATAGTCAACCCTTGGAGTAAACTCGTTGTGTGTTTTAACAGTAGCCTCAAGCTCAACCCAAGTATGAACTGAATCATAAATAGCTTGGTTAAACTTAGTTCCATCACCACCATTGGTTACTAGCCTTTCACCATTTTCTGTAATGTATTTTATTTTTACAGAATAATTGTTGTAACCAAAACCATTTTCATAATGATCTTGGCTTAGAACAAAGGCTTTGACAGTAACCTTGTCACCAACAGAACCAAAATGTTTGTTGGCATTTTTAGGAATGTAAATAGCTTTTGGCTTACATATGTTGCTCATGGCTTCATGAATATCACTTTTGTACTCAGTAAGATTTGCCCAGTAGTTGATGCTTTCTTGAGACATGTCATCAAGAAAATAATGACCTACTACATGACCATTTGACCAAATTTTATCAAAAGGATTTTTGCCTTGAGAAATTAACTCTTTAGAAGTTACAATCCAGTTAGCAAGGTTTTCTTCTTTTCTTCTGAGGTTGTCAGCTTCGATTTGATCTTGATTTCTTCTGATGATGTCGTTGAGGCTTTCATCAGCATATGATGTGTCAAGAGGGTAAGTGTCACCTGACTTGTTGACATAATCCATGGCTTTCTCTACTGCTGTCTTGGGATCAGTAGAAAGATTAACAATGTATTCACCCTTAGTGTCTACACCATAACCAACACAAAGTGTGTACATTGCAGTCAATGATCCACTTGCGATGTAATATTGTACATATTTTTCCACTACGCTACCTCTCTAAGTTTAAGTTCATTTTGTACTAAGTCTTTGACTTTTTGTGTCATGGTCGTGCCATTAACTTCGTACTTGTTCATTTCTAAAAGAATGTCTGTATCTGCTTCTTTAATCATAGTTTCTACTGGTGTAGCAGAGTATCTATCCATTTCTCTCTCTACTGCTTTCCATGTAACTTTTTTTAACTTGTTAATGTATTTAACTCGTCTTTGATAATTTCTCCAATCTTCTTCTGTATCTATATCAGCAGAAAACTC
>Ga0208299_1002644_pt1 | contig 11924 bp, 8 predicted proteins | sample 15_taG_FD_184089 | JGI IMG/M metagenome (GOLD analysis project Ga0208299, IMG submission 184089) | Marine viral communities from the Subarctic Pacific Ocean - 15_ETSP_OMZ_AT15312 metaG (SPAdes) (version 2) | ecosystem: Environmental > Aquatic > Marine > Oceanic | place: Pacific Ocean | collected...
CCGGCAGGCTCCTACATCACTTCTGCACATCTCGTAGTTACTACGGCTGCTGCTGGTGGAACATCCATCAACTTTGGTCTTGCTGACTCGGATGCTACAGCTATTGATGCCGATGGTATTGATGCTGCTGTAGCCACCGCTGCACTTGCTGCCGATAAGGCAGTGGTATGTGACGGCGCTCTGGTCGGCGGTGCGGATGGTGTCGGCTCTGATGATGCCTATGTGACCACCGCTAACACTGGTACGTTTACTGCCGGTGTTGCAACTTTGGTGATCGAGTACATCGAAGTCTAAGAAAAAGAGGGACCCCTACGGGGGTCCCTCACTTTACCCTTGACAGGATTGAAAACTCCTGTATAATTCTTTCTAAGGAAGGTTCCCAGAAATGGTTCAACATTCATCTCTCACTGGTTCTGAGTGCCATGAGCCAAAGGGTGCTGACACGGCCACCTCCGGTGATGTCTTTGTAACAGATGGCTCAGGCTCGGGCTCTTGGGGAAAACCTGTTCTTCAGGGTTTTGAGGACTACAACGATACAGGCTCCTCCCAGAGCCTCACTAGTGGCTCTTTTATTGACATTACTAATGATGGTGCTGGTGCAGACACTAACACCACTTACAAACTTCCCGGTTCAACTGGTATATGGGATACGGCCTCCGACCAATTCGACTGGGCTGCTGGCCAACTGTCTGTAGGGGATACGGTCGATATTCGATTTGACTTCTCAATAACCACTACGGGTGCAAACGACGAAATTGCTATCAGGATGGACCTAGCTCACGGTCACGCATCAGAGTACACACTGGAGATAGACCGGAGGATTTACAAAACTGCCGGTACATACGGTATCATTAGATGGGTAGGTTTCTACATGGGAGACACCACAACCCTAAACAATCCAGCTAAGATTGCTATGTACACGGACTCTACCGGCAACTCAGTCGTATGTAACGGTTGGTATGTCAGGTCTTCCCCTCGTACTATTTTCACGGAGTAACTTAAATGAAGTCAACCCTCCTGCAAATCGTACAGTCGATACTCTCTGACATGGACGCAGAGGATGTAGACAGCATTTCTGACACCGTAGAGGCTCAACAGATTGCCTCCGTTGTCGAGGATACCTACTACAATATTATCTCTGGACGTGAGATACCAGAGCACATGGTTCTGACTACACTCACCTCTCTAGGAGACTCCTCTCGTCCAACCCACTTCTCCTACCCATCCAACACCAAGTCTCTTGAAAGGGTGGAGTACAATATAACAACTGACTCGACACCCCGCTGGAGGGATATCCGGTACGTTAGTCCAGACTATTTTATAGATAACATGAGCGGATCGGAGACTGCTGTATCAACTGTAGTCAACTCCATTCCTATCTATATCTGGAATGACAAGATGCCCTCGTACTACACGTCCTTTGATGATAACTACATTATCATGGACTCCTATGATGCCTCAGTAGAGACTACTCTACAGGCGTCTAAGGTAAGGGCCTTCATTACAGAGTTTCCGACATTCTCCCAGACAGACGGTTTTGTACCTGATCTGGATGAGACACTCTTCCCTTACCTTCTTGCTGAGTCCAAGTCTGTATGTTTCTCAATCTTTAAGTCAGGGACTGATCCGAAGATCGAGCAGGCCGCACGTAGGTTGAAGTCTTATGTACGAAACGACTTACACAAGACTAAGGTAGCTAACAACAGGGGAAGGCCGGGTTACGGAAGATGAAGATTGAATACAACACAGAGAACCAGACCTGTGTGCTAAAGTCGGATAGGATGAACTCGGAAATTTTGGTCCAGAAAAAACCAAACGATCATCACTTCTTTGAAATAAAGTTCAAGAAGGGTTCAGTACCAAGCGAGATAAGTGGGAGGTACTCTAGTATTCCAGCAGGGATCAAGGCTGTTGAGCAGTACTTAAAGAACAAAAAACCTACCGCTGCTGTTCGTAGGGACGCTGTAACTGAGGAACGGAAGAAACGTAATGGCTCAAAAAATCGGACAGAAGGTAGTCAACACATTTATCAAGGGTCTGATAACTGAGGCAGGTGAACTCACCTTCCCAGAAAATGCTTCGATTGACGAAGATAACTGTGTCCTGAGCCGTGACGGTTCTCGTAGACGTAGGCTTGCTGTAGAGTATGAGACAAGTGCGGTTGACTCCACCTTTTCTGTGGGGGCCGGTGACGCTTTTACTACAGTTATATGGAAAAATGTAGGGGGTATTGCTGGTAAGGACTGGATGGTAGTCCAGACCGGCACTACCCTCTATTTTTATAAGACGACACAAGAACCCTACTCTGGTAAGCAGCTAACTAGTCTGAGTGTTGACCTCAGTACCTTTATGGCAGCTTCGTCAAGCTATGTTCCTGCATCAACCAAGATCGAGGCTACGTCCATCGACGGTAATTTGGTTGTTGTTTCTCCTGCCCTCGAACCCTTCTACATCTCTTACACCAGTGACACAGTGATATCTACCACCCAGATTAGTCCAAGGGTACGGGACTATATCTGGCAGAGTGACAAGACTGTTATGAATGAGGAGGCTTCCAGCCCCTCGATGGCTCGTATGTATGACACGTCTAATTCCGGGTGGACTGGAGAGAAGGGGTCGGCAGCACTAACTACTTTCAAGACAGCCAACTCCTCAAACTATCCTCCTCTCACTCATCCGTGGTCCAGTGGTAAGGACACAAGTGGTAACTTCTCAGAGGCCGAGTGGCAAAAAGTATACTCCGGCACGTCTATTATCTCTAATGGTCATTTCATCCTTGACTTCTTTGATAAACAACGGGCTGCTGCACATAATGCTACCGTCGAGGCCCAGCCAGACACTCTAGACTCCTCCCTTGATACGACAGAGGATAGCCGCTTCAAGACTGTTGTATCTTATTCAGGACGTGTCTTCTACTCAGGTCTGGAGAGTGCTCAAAACTCTGGTCGTGTGTTGTACTCCCGAATACTAGACAGTATTTCGGAGGTGGGTGACTGCTTCCAACAGAACGACCCTACGTCAGAGGAGTTCTCCGATCTCCTAGACACAGACGGTGGGGTGATTAATATCCCCGAAGCAGCTAACATCCAGAGGATGTTTGTGATGGGGCCTTCCCTTGTTATCTTCGCAGAGAATGGTGTCTGGGCAATTGGGGGTATCGACGATGTTTTCTCTCCCACAGGTTACTCAATAACCAAGGTATCCTCTGTTGGTATGAATAACAATAAGACGATGGCTGACATGGACGGTGCGCCTGTCTGGTGGTCTAAGACTGGTATCCACACCCTAATCCCCGACGAAGTGTCTGGAAGACTACAGGAACAGAACCTGTCAATCTCTACTATCCAGACATTCTTCGACGACATTGACGGTAATGCAAAGCAACAGTGTCAGGCCGTATTTGATAAGATCAATAAACGTGTATCTTGGTTCTACCCGGACAACGGTGAATCTCTGGTCAATAAGAAGAACAATGTACTCCTACTGGACCTTGTTACCCAGAGTTTCTATCCATGGACTATTGGAGATGAGGCAGAAACCACTGACTATATTATAAGTGGTCAGTACTTTGAGGCATTCGGATCAGAACTGATTGACTTTGATGTTACGAATAATGCCGGGACTAACCTAACTAAGAACGATAACACAACAGAGATTACCGTACAGCGTCGATCCCAACTGTCACAGTCTGACTCTGCTCTTGCCCTAATGGTGTATAACAGTGCCACAGGAAAAATGTCGATTGCCAACTTCTCCGGCACAGACTTCCTTGACTGGGGTTCCGCTGAGTACACCAGCTTTGCAGAGGCTGGCTACGACTTCCTCGGTGATCTGGTTCTGAGAAAGACTGCACCCTACATCCTAGTCTACCTCCGTCCCACTGAAGAGGGATGGTCTGATAATGGTGACGGTACATACAGTGTAATCAGGGACTCGTCTCTAAAAGTCTCCACCTTCTGGGATTTCCGTAAGACTACATCCTCTGATCCCCAAGAGGCATACCGTAGGAAATTTGTTCCTGTTGTTGATGCAGGGGACTTGACAAACTTTGATTATCCTGATAACATTGTAGTTACACGATTGAAATGTAGGGGAACAGGTCGAAATATGAGGATCAGGTTTGAATCCTCATCGGGTAAAGACTTTGTTCTACTTGGGTTTGGGGTGCTTACAGGTGTTAACCGAAGATACTAGGTTTTTCAGGGGAATTGAGGGGGATGGGTTTGAAGTTTCTCTCGAGTACAACGAACAGGTTTTATTCGTCCATCTAGACAGGGTGACAAAGATGAACACCAAAACCTTCAAGAAGATAAGAGGGTTCTTGGAACAGGCTTATGAGATGTTCTCTATGCTAGGTTACAAGGCCATCTTCACTTGTGTACCTGACGAGAGAGAAGACATATTAAGGCTCGACAGGATGCTAGGGTTCAAGCCTTTTGCCAAACTTAACGAGAACAGTACTATTCTAATCTACGAAGGAAAATAAAATGGGGTTGGAACTATCAGCAATTCTTCAGATCGCCGGACTTACTACCTCGGTAGCAGCCTATGGACAGCAACAACAGGCTGCTAGGAAACGTACCGAGGCAGCAAAGATACAGAACAGACGTTCTCAGGTTTCGGCCATTAGAGAGGCCCAGATTGCTCAGGCTCGTCTTGGAGCACGGGCAAAGGCCTTGGGAGTATCCACGGGTACTATGGCTAATCCTCTGGCAGGACAGCTTAGCCACAGCCTAGGGACAACAGGTATGATAAGTGGCTTAGGTGTAGAAGCAGGCCAACTCCAGTCAAGTGCCGCAGGTCTTTCGGCCTTCGGAGATGTCTTGTCGGGTTTGAGTACGGTAGTTGACTGACAACATAATGAAACCAAGTACTCATAAAAACAAAACGAGAGGCCTACTTGAGGGTCTTGGTAACGGTTAAGGTACTGAAAGGATTTCTCTGTGAAAGAACTTGGCCAAGAACTCTCCTTCGGTACACTAGGGGAAGAGCCAGAGAAAAAGGTTAAGGCTCCCGAGAAGGATAAGTTTCGGGACCAGCACTCTATTGTGGTTACAGGTAAGTTGTCTGATGAACTGACCCTTGAAGATACAGCCCGTATCCATGCCGAAGGCTCTATGGCAGTAAGGGCATCACTTGATAAGTCTATAGAAGATGAACGTCCGGTAGGAGAGGCTGCTGAACATGCCATAGATCAATCAAAGAAAGCCACCCTACTAAACGTAAACGACTACGTTGCTGCTCAGGTTGAGTCTCTACGAAACGAGGATGAAACCAGTCTGGAGAGTATGTCTGCACTGAAAGTTCAGTACATTATCGAGGCCATTGACATTACTTTGCAGGAACAGACCAATCAGTACGGAGTAATTGCCAACTTTGCCGACCGGTACTTTGTCTATGAGCCTCTCTACGAGTCTTGGTTGAAGATATTCGGAGACTCTGACCTAGAACTTGCTGACGAAATCTTCGGTAAAATTGCCGGGAGTACTACGGTAGACGAGTTCAAGACCTACTTTGATGATCTGATTGAGTTTACTCTGAAAGAGGGTGCTCTCCTCGACAAGTCTCCAGAGGCCCTAGCAGAACTACAGACTATTGCTCTGACTATGGGTAACAAAGATGTCCTAGAGGTTATGCAGATATATGCCCTCGTTGACGTTCTGGGGTGGGTTCCTATAGCTGGTCAGGTGGCAAAGTCTGGAGCAAGAGGATTATCTAAAGTAGCTGTTTCTGGAGCACGTAGGGCTCTCCTAAAGAATGCCATGGAGGTCGCAGCAAAGGCCCCTTCAAAGACAGTAAACGAGGTTGTCGAGTCAGGTCCTACTGTTGCCACACAGGTGGGCCGTTCTGCCCGGTCTATAGAGAAGGCAGAGGAAGCCGCAGTAAAGATTGCTGGACACACAGACGATGTAGAAAACCTGGGTACTCTCGGCCCGATGGCTAACAACCCCGTGTCAGGCAAGGCTCCCTTCCACCCTACAGTACAGTCTGGTATCGAAGATACAACAGCCAAGACACTAACGGGTGAGCTACTGGAGTATGCCCGCAGAGCACTTAGTGGTGGTCTTGATGTTGATGCTGTTGCTAGTGCTACACGCAAGAGGGTAGAGTACCTCTCAGGCTCCGTGTTCAACCGTAGTTTACATAACTACTCCTTTGACCCATTGACAGGTCGTCTTAATACTACCTTTGGTAGGGTGGATAATGGACAGCCCCTGAGTAAGAGTCAGGCAGAGAGGCTAGCCAAACGTATCCCCGAAGCAAAGGTAGTCCCTTCTTCTGAGAAGGGTAAGTTCTTAGTAGAGGTAGAGGATGTAATCAATACAGACGATCTGGTCTTTAATCTCGATCCTGCCAGTACTATTACAGGCATGGTGTCAAAGACTGTGGCCGAGGCAATGAGAGGAATGGGTACCCTATCCACCTATGCTAGGGATGTAGACCGTCTGTCTAGTCTGGCAGAAAGGGCCGAGACAGGTCTAGCCAAGGTAGAAGGGAAAATCCTGAAGGAACTAGAGAAGGACATGAAGAAGCTATCTGGTAAACAGATAGAAGATGTTGGTGAGGTTATCTCTATTCTCCAGTCCGAGGACTTGGTACGACAAAAGAGTTGGTTGACTGAGGACCAGTTCATCATTGAATGGGCTAAACTCCACGGAAAGCCTCCCTCCCAGAAAGTTATCGACGGCTACCATGCGACAGTACAGGCCAGTGAACTGGCTTACATGGTCCAGTCCACCCTCCTCATTGGTAGGATGCACAATCAGGGTTTCCGGTCTATCCGAATTACCCTAAACAAAACATCTGACCACTATGTTGCAAAAAAGGTTAGCCAAATACCCGAGGACGTAGAGTACGTCTGGAATGCTGCCGATGGTCAGTTGATTAAACGTAGTAATATTGGAACGCCACGGAACATTTTCAAGGTTGCTGATGAACTGGAGGGTGGATGGGGTTCTACCCGCTACGTAGTAGATACAGATGAGATACACCACCTAGAGCCTACCGACGTACTAGGGTACAATGCGGGTGGACCTCGTACCAATCCTACTGCCGAATACTTTGTTGTGTTGTTCAGTGAGGCGAATGAGGTTCTTAACGTAACTCTTTCTGCGTCTACCCGTAAACAGGCAGAGACTGCGACCAGACAGATGAGCCTTCTGATCGACGCAGAGAAGGCAGGAAACCTTAGTGACGATGTTGTAAAGGCTAACAACGACTGGAACCCTCTGATTGAGACAGCCGATGAATTTAGTAAGTTCGTCAAGGAGAGGGGTATCGACGTAGATAAGGTGTCTACCACTCGTTTCAAAATGAGGGGCGACACTGCTTTTGTATCAGAGGGTGATACATTTGTGCAGGGTGGTACTCTTGACGACTTCCACCTATTCCATAATAAACGTAAGGACAAGGTTCTTACTCACTTTGGTGGAGAGAGGACGTACAACGACAACCCCATCAAGTCTATTATGTCTCAGGTGAATACCTCCAGCAGGAAGTTAGCCTATACACAGTACAACCAAGCAGCTACGGTGTCCCTCGGACGGAAAGTAAAGAACATCCTTGACCCCCAAGGGGCTATCCATAAGGGCTACACCGATAAGGACTACCTAGACCTTCTCGATACCCTCAAGGCAGGTAGTGCTACCCCAGAGATCAGACGGTTGAAGGAACTGAAACGTATCTTTGAACTACGTTCCGGTGCCAAGGGCTTCGGTGACGAGACACTTGAGAGGTGGATGCAAAATATATCTGAGGGTATACAGGATGCCACGAAGATAGACATGAGGGTTGGCAACCCTGTGGGCCTAGCGAACAGGTACTCTTTCTTCAAGACCTTCGTGTTTGACCCCTTCCAGTTGATACTCCAAGGCCTTCATGCTCCTGTTATTATGGTAATGGCTGGTACTGATGGTGTCAAGGGAGCACACCTCGGCTGGAAGCTGATGGGTTCTCTCGATCTGAAACCCGGTAAGGTTATGGACGAGTGGCTCAAGAAACATGCCAAGTCCTTTGATATGTCTGTTGAGGAACTGAGGGAAGCCCGTCAACTATTTGTAGACATTGCCCGGTACGAGATTACCAGCGAGTCCATTGCTGAAAGCTACCAAGGAGCCGCCGGAGCACTTCGTCCTCGCAGTAAGACGGGACGGGCTACTACACACAGTGTTGGTAAGGTATGGGATAAGACCCGTGATACTGGTATGGTCTTCTTCAATAAGGGTGAGCAGGTCAGCCGTACTACTGGATTTGGTGCTGCTCTTATGAAGTACCGGAAACAGTTTCCGGGTGAGTCTCTCACCACACCAAAGGCCCGTGACTGGATTTCAGCCAAGGAACAGGCATACACTCTCCGTATGAGCCAGACCAACCGTGGTGCTATCCAACAAGGTATCGGTAAGCTACCCACTCAGTTTATGTCTCATATGTTCCGTAGCTCCGAATCTGTGCTGCTAGGTAAAGGTCTATCAATACCCGAGAGGGTAAAGCTGGCACTGATGTTGGCCCCTGTCTATGGTACGGTAGGTATGGGTCTGAGTAACAGTGATAGTATGGTAGCAGCCCTAAACTACTTCCTTCCTGATGATAGCCAGATCACCCCCGGCAGTGAGGCAGAGGAGTTTATTCGTAGGGGTGTGTATGACGGCCTGATGGACTGGGCCTTTGGCCTAGATACAGCTATTGCTGATCGTATGTCCGTACTGGATGGTGTACGACAGACACTAAGGAGTTTCCAAGAAGAGTCTCTGATCGAGGCGTTGCTTGGTGCAGGTGGTGGTGGTACTGCCCAGACCCTATCCAATCTTTCTAAGTCTGCTTGGTTCATGATGAATGGCCGGTCACAGTCTTCCCAGATCGAATTGATTGAGGCGTTTAGGCAGATCAAGTTTATCGACAGCACGACAAAGGCATACTACCTGTACCGTCACTCCCTTCTAAAGACACGAACTGGTAAGGTGACTAGAGACATGGATGTAAGTCTTGCTGAGACTATTCTAGTGGCTACTGGGATACCGATCCAAAAGATTGAGGACCTCTACAATACAGATACCGTCAGGTATCAGAGTATAAGGGAGTTCAAGGAAACAAAGAAACACTTTGACAAACTGGTCACTGAGTTCTGGTTGACGGACGACAGGGGTAAGAAGGTGTCTATCGCTAGGGAGATGGAAGCCATGTTAGAATATATGCCCTTCACTGACAAACAGAAGAAGACCTTGACTAACGGTCTGTGGTCACCTAAAGGCAAGAAGGTTGATGCAAAGATGATAAGAGGGTTAATCGAAATGGGTCTAGACTATGAAGCCCGTCAGTTGGTGGCTACATTTGGAGAGGAAGACTAATGGTTGGAGAACTTACACCTAAACTAACCACCCAGATCACACCTACGCAGACGTTTGTTGCAGACCCGTCTAATGTAGGCCGAGCCTTCTCTGGCTTCTTCCGGTCGATTGGGGAATCCCAAAGACAGTCTGTGGTAGACGTTAAGTTCAAGAGGGACACCAACTACGGGGAGGCCCTTGCCCGTGCTCTATCCTTGAATGCTCAGGGGAAGGACTCAGAGGCCCAGAGACTAGTAAAACAGGCTACTGTAGACTACGTTGCATCTGGCGGGTCACCAAGCGAGGCTCACTCAGATATCTATGAAGGTATTACAGGCCAGCCCTTTGCAGCTATTGCTGCTGCCGATCAGGAAGAGTTTGACAGGCAACAGTGGGCCTTATCCAAGGATGCGGCTGGGTTCATGTCTCTTGCCCGTCAGTACAACAAGACGCAGTTCAACAATTCTCTTACTGACGAACAGTTGGTAGAGTTCGCTTGGGCTACCTCTCAGGAGCAGCGAGCCAATGAGCAGCGCAGGGTCAATATCGAGAATGGGTATGCTAATGGCATTGTCTTTGACGACAAGGGTGTAGCCAGAGATGTAGAGAAGATGGTAAAGGAAGACCTCTCTCTTATGCTAGGTTTTGTCGAAAAGGCCTTTGAAGACGACGGTAGAGTTACGCAGGATGAATTGATGGAGGCAACTTCTATGGTTGCCGACTTGATTGGTAACAAGTACTCGGGTATCTCAGAACACAACGAATCTGTCAAAGCTACTCTCGGGGAGATTGGGAAGCTGCTGGAGAGCTTGGGTAAACTTGATCCTAGTGGTACGGAAGGCGTGAGAGATATTTTTTGGCAGGCATCTCTACAAATTGAGGACCCTATTAGCAGGGCATTGTTCTGGGAGATGTTAGAAACACCAGAGGGACAAAAGGAAATACAAACACTTAGAGAGGGTTTAGAGGGTATAGTGTCCTTCGGTGAGGCCGTCAGGCAGATCAGGATACCTACTGCGGCACTACTTGACGTACCCACGTCGGGTCAAATATTGGGTGCAGGTACAGGTGGTAAACATGGCTCATGGGAAGACTATAGCCTTGGCACACCCCTAGAGGGCAGGGTCACTGGCCTACCGACAGGTACTCAGCCCACACCCCTAGATACACCTGAAAAACAAGAGGCGGGTAAGACTATAATCAAAGCCTCAACAGGTTTCATCAGTCAACCCCTTCCAAATATCGGTTCAGACAAGGCAGTCCGTGACCAGTTCATCACCTTTTCCCTCTTGAATGCTGAGACTATTGCCTCACAACAAGATACTGTTCTGGGTGGAAAGCTTCTCGAGGAGTTCAGTAGTCCCGGCTTCCTCAAGAACCTAAAGGCTCTGTTTACAGTAGACGACGAGGCAGGTGTAAGAGTACAACAGGCATACACAAAGGCTGTGGCCTCTGAGGTAAACCGTATTCAACTAGCTATCTCTTCTCTTAGTCGTTCCGACCCGGACAGTGTGATCAATAGGTACGATATTCTCCAGATGGACGAAGAGACAGGGGAGATGTCTCTGAACTTTGAACTGTATGACGAGCATGTAGAGTCTACTGGTGATCCAGTAATGATCAATAGTTGGGAGCAGATCAAGGTTCTTATAGAAGAAGAAGGTCTGGGACCCTACCTTGAGAACCCAGACTACATCGGTAAGGGCAGGGGTAGGAATATCGACTCCTTTATGGGTGGAAACATCCGTGAGATTTATGCCCTGACACTCAAGATGCAGACTGCTATACGTAAGTCTGCTCAGTTGGACACACTGGCCAAGCAATTCTCCGAGTCTATGGACCTCTACCTAGGCCCACCAATACCAACTCGGCAGCAGGAGATCGAGGCAGCAGTACAACAGGCAAATGCCGAGGCAATAGGTGACGAGGCTGTCCAGACACTGGACGAGACTATCTCAGCTACACCCCTTCCTCCTATGGAGCAGGTAGCAGCCGAGGAGGGTACACGAGAATCCCCTTTCAGCCCTAATTGGACAGGCGACGAGGAGAGAGATGTTCAGATTTATAATCTCATTCCTGATGGTGCCTATGTTGTTATGCCTGACGGTTCCTTTGGCAGAAAAACCGGTGACATCTAGGAGAGAATTAATGTCAGTTTGGTGGTCGAATAACTTCGAGATAGAACCCGGACCTAAGTTCAGGTCCGAGGGTGGCATTACCTTTAGGGAAGAGATGGAGCAGAGGCGTAAGGCCATACTAAAGGCTCGTCCTGAGTTAGAGGGGGAGTTAGAGACTGCCCTGCCCACAGCCCCTCAGACAGGGCCTACACAGCCGGTAGCTCCTTCAGCAGGGGTACCACCTAAAACACCTGAGAGCCGCCTCACTGAGGCTGTGAGGCTTTCTGAGCCTACTCCACTAGGTCAGCCCTTGGATACTGACAAACCCTTGGGTACTGCCCGACTAGACGAGGAAGGCCGTCCATTGGTATCTCCTAGACCGGGACGTAGGGATGAAGCCTTTATACCGTTGGAGAAGGGATCGAAGGATAGTTTTAGGGTTAAGGTACTCCAGTCTAACCTAAAGAAAATGGGTTACGATGTA
>Ga0208299_1002648_pt1 | contig 11904 bp, 8 predicted proteins | sample 15_taG_FD_184089 | JGI IMG/M metagenome (GOLD analysis project Ga0208299, IMG submission 184089) | Marine viral communities from the Subarctic Pacific Ocean - 15_ETSP_OMZ_AT15312 metaG (SPAdes) (version 2) | ecosystem: Environmental > Aquatic > Marine > Oceanic | place: Pacific Ocean | collected...
AGAGTATGTTACAAGATTTGAATTAAAAGATGGAATAAAGGACATCATGGATAGAATTAAAAAGATGGATGAAAAACTTGATAGACTATTTGGAGTAAAATAGATATGCACAAAGAAAAGCATAAAAAAAATAAACCAATGATTTTAGGTATATCAATTACTCTTGGAACTTTAAAAAATCGTAGGAAGAATAAAAATGGCAAAAAGAAAAAATAAAACAAGTAGTAGAAAAAAACTATCTCTAGGCAATAGAGCAGACTATCGTAGTGGTGGTCGTGTAGCTTTACAGCGTGGTGGACCGGGAAGAGGGCAGAAAGAATATGAGGAAATTCCAGAGCCTACAGTACCAGGAGAAGAGGCTGATAAAGCTGGAACTCCAATTACAGAAACAACAGGACCAGGGTATTTACCGACAACTTCACAAATGCCTTCAGTAAAGCCTGTAGGAGACCCTAAACCTGCACCGACTCCTGCACCGACTCCTGCACCTACACCTGCTCCCACAGGAATACCACAAGAGGTTTCTGATGAAGATAGACAAGATATTACTATACCAACACCAATAAGTGAATCACTAGATATAGCTCCTGCTTTAAGAGAAAGAGAATTTAGAGTTGATGAGACTACTAAAAGAGCAGAAGATATTGCAAGTGGTAGAAAAGGCCTTGAAGAATTAGGACTAAAAGCTGACGCAGCTCAAATGCCTACGGATGAAGAGACATTAAAAAAACAACAAATAGATCCAACTACAGGAGTAATAAAGAAAGACGATTTAAAGCAACTAACTTCTGAAGATTATCAAATTTTAAAATCTCAAATAAGAGATGAAGTTGTTGCTGAAGGAACAGGTACAACAGCAGAAGGATTTTTGCCAGGAGGCTATAGTTTTACTCCTCCTGAAGGGGGTATATATCCTTCTGTTATGCCTCCAGAAGGACAAAGATGGGCTTATGGTCCTAATGGCGAAAGGATTGCAGTAGGTGCTACTACTCAAGAAGGTGCTAAAGCTGCACAAATGACAGCAGATACTGTAGCTACTGATGTTCAAATAGAGGGTGCAAAAGGTCAAATTTCAGATGAATCATTAGCTAAAGCAGCAGGTGTTCAAAAGGTAGCTCCTATTGTTGGAGCTGAAATAGAAATACTAGAAGGAGCATTAGCAGAAAGAGTAGTTGGTACAATAAGTCCAGAGGCTAAAGCTGTTGCCGCTCAAAACATAGGAATAAATTTAGCTAGAATTACAAGAGCTAAAAAACAATTATCAAATGCTGGGTTGTCTGATGCTGATATTACAGACCTTGGTAATAATCCAGAAATTTTAGAAGATAAACTAACTGATTATTCTGAAACTCAAAGAGGCTTAATTGCAGGATTACCACAAGAAGCTTTAGTTTCTCAACAAATAGATACATTATTAAATGGTATAGAAGATGGTAATATCCCTACGTGGGCATCTCCAGCAGTTTCGGCTGTTGAACAAATGTTAGCGGAACGAGGATTAGAATCTTCTTCTATAGGAAGAACAGGATTAGTAAACGCTATTATCCAATCTGCTTTACCTATAGCTCAATCTAATGCTCAAGCTATACAACAAAGCATTACTCAAGAAAGAACTATTGAAGCTCAAGTTTTTGAAGCAAATGCAGCAAGACAGCAACAAACAGCTCTAACAAATGCAAGTAATGTTTTTCAAATGGACATGGCTCAATTTAGTGCTGACCAACAAAGAGTATTATCTAATAGTAAGTTTTTACAAACGGTTGGATTAACTGAAGCTAATATGGAACAACAAGCTACTATTCAAAATGCATTATTATTATCACAAGCTAATTTAGCTGAAGCTGATTTCTATCAAAAGGCTCAAATACAAAATGCTCAAGCCTTTGTAAATATGGATATGGCTAATTTAAATAATGACCAACAAGCTGTAATGGTTAAAGCTCAACAAGAACAACAAATATTATTAAGTAATCAAGCAGCTAATAATGCAGCAGAACAATTTAATGCTACAAGTGAAAACCAAACACAGCAGTTTATGGCTAGTTTATCAACTCAAATAAATTTAAATAATGCACAAAGAAAAGATGCAATGGAGCAGTTTAATACATCACAATCCAATCAAGCCGAAGCTAGAAAAACAGCTAGAGATACTGATGTTGCAAAATATAATGCTCAATTAGCAGCAAGTGTTGATCAATTCTCTGCACAACAAGATTTCTCTAGAGAACAATTTAATGCTCAAAATGCTTTAGTAATAGAACAAAGCAATGTTCAATGGAGACGAGATATAACAAAGGTTAATACAGCAGCCCAACAACAAATAAATATGTTGAATGCTCAAAATGCTTTTGGCTTAAATGCCTCAACACAAGCTCAACTTTGGCAAGAGGTTAGAGACGAGTTTGATTATATTTGGAAGTCTTCTGAAAACGCAGCTAATAGAGAAACAAATATTGCAGTAGCAGGAATGGCTGGAGAGCATTCTGCATTAAAAAATGGTAGCAATATGACTAGATTAAAATCTTTAATGGATTTATTTAAACATGATTATTATGGTGGAGGAGACTAAATGGGAAAATTAAGAAAACTAGGAAAAAAAATCTGGAAGGGAGTTAAAAGTCTTTTTAAAAATCCAGGCAGAGCCTTAAAAAAAGGTTTAGGAGAGGTTGGAAAAGCCTTTGGAGAATTAGGGCCTATTGGAACTTTAGCATTAACACTAATGTTTCCAGGCATGGGATCTGTTTGGCAAAGTTTTGGATCTTGGGCAAATTCTTTTAGTGGTCCTTTAGGACATGTTATGAAAGGAATTCATACAGCAGGTAATGCTATAGGAACAATTTCTAAATCTGTAGGAGATGCATTAAGTGGTGCATTAAATAAAGTATCTGGAGGACAGTGGGATAATTTAACTTCTTGGGTTGGAGATAGAATGGATTCATTTAGAACTAAAATAGGATTACCGACATCACAACAAGCTACAATTACAAAACACGCAGATGATATGGCAGCTTTAAAAGACGAATCTTTTGTAGTTAAGTGGGATGAAGATGTAGGTATGTTCAAGAAGAAATATGTAGCTGATATAATAAAGCCTCCCACTCTTATTGATAGTAAGATTAATATTAAAGATACAACATCTTTATTAAGGGAACCAGTTGGTGATATTCAAGTCCAGCAAATTTTAACAGAGACCCCTAGAATTGATGCTAAATCTCTTGGCCTTGACTTTGAAATATCGGCTGGTAAGCCTGACTTAGCAGCTCTTCAAGCTCAAACAATTTCTGGTGGTCAAACTACAAAAGTGCCTATAGGCTATAAGTTTAATCGACAGTATGTTGGTGTAAACGATGTTCCTATTGTTTCAGTTGAACCGGAATATATAGACGTAGCCTCACACAAACTAACAGCAGCAGATATAAAGAGGAGTGAAAGAATAACTAGTAATTGGAACGCAATTAATACAAGATCAAAGAATTTATTAAATATAGCAGATAAAACTGACAACTTTACTTTTTCAGATGTAATGTCTTATGATGCTAGAGGAGTAAGTAAAGTTGCAGGAGCAGCGGGAGTTTTAGAAACAGGTATAGGTCAAGATGATCCACAATTTCCAAACTTAGCTGCTGAAATAACTCCTCTTCCAACAGATGTTACTACATCTAATGATTATACTAGATATTTTGGTAATCAATATCAAATGGCAGGTTATAATGGGCCTATGACATTAGACGGTTTTGCTCAAGCTGGATTTTATGGTGGAGATCCTTATTCATTTAATCAAATTTTAAGAGCAAATAGATTACAACAATTAACCCCAACTATTACACTTAATTCATAGGATAATATTATGGCTACACAATCAAATTATATTGCTCCAGAAAACGAACAAGATATATTAAACTATCAAGGTTCAATACCTGGACAAAGCTTAACTAATAATAGAGGACAAAAATATCCTTGGGATCAACCTCCACGTTTTGTTAATAGAAGAGAAGCAGAAATGTTTATTTTAGGAGAACTAACTAAAAAAGAAATTTTTATAGCTTTAATAGATTCAATAACTGATGGTGTGCCTATAGATATGTTAGTTAAAGTATATTTACTTAGTGGGTTTAGTAGAGGATTATGGGATGTAGATTTAATGACTTTATTAATTGAATCTGTTGGCTTTATGATGATGGGACTAGCTGAAAAGGTTGGAGTTTCTTATAAATTATATGCTGAAGAAGAAGAAGAAAGTGTGGATGATTCTGAACAACAACTATTAAATTTATCAACATCCTCAGAATTAATTAGAAAAGGTTTAAACAAGATTAAAACTAAAAATTTATTAAAGAATCCTAAAACTGGACAAGAAGAAATTGCAGAAACAATTAAAGAAATACCAGAAGAGACCATTAAAGAAGTACAAAGTTTATTAAGTAAACCTAACAAACAAGAAGCTACAGAAACAGATAGCTTATTAGCGAGGTAAATTATGGCAAGACAAAGTCAATATACACAACCACTAACTAAATCTCCAACCTTTAGAAGAGTAACTGGAGAAGATAAATCAAAAATTGATGAGGCTCTTGAAGCTGCAAAGATAATAAAAGATTATGGTCAAAGCAATGTAGAGACTAATATGAAAATTTTACAAGATGATAATGTTATAGCAATGCAAAGACACAAAGCTTTAATGTCAAATTTAGTAAAGTTTAAAGCTTTTGATGATGAGATTTATGGTGACAATTATAATGGTAATCTTGATGCTTGGGCATTAGATAGAGCAAGAGAAGTTTTAGATCAAAAAACATTATCAGAATTAGATTTTAGAGATTTAAATAAGCCTGATCAAACAGCTTCAATAAATTATCCAGACGCTGCTTATGGGCCAACCCTAACAAATTTAAAAGATAATTTTAAAACTAGATATAAGAATATAAAAAATAGTCTAGAGGATATTGGAATTCCATATGATAATTTAACTAATGCAGAAGCCTTTATAGATAAAGAACATCAAAATATATTTAGTAGAATAGGTAATGCAAATAACTATAATATTATTGATGGCTTTAAAAGCCTCTTTACTGGACAAGGATTGAATTATACAAGCTTAGATGATTTACAAAGTAGTTATAATTTTAATTTATCTAAATCTAAATTATCTAATTTAAGCAAAATTGATAGTGAATTTAAAGCTTTTTATAAATTAAGTCCTCAATTAGCTAAAGACTTTGAAAGTATAATAGCTACAGCAGATTTAAAATTCGATGTAACTACTAGTAAAAAATTAATTGAAGTTGATACTACAGATGAAAGGGGTCAAGCAATTAAAGAAAGACGCTATGAATTAACTACTGAATTTACAGACGAGTTCGGAAACTTTTCTATTGAAACAAGCAGTGTTCCTCTTGATCCTATTGAACAAGCATTAAAAGATGCTTCTCCTAGTAAAAAGTTACTATATGAAAGTTTAATTTCTACAGACGAAGGAAGAGAGCTTTTTAATGATAAAATATTAAATGAGAATTATTTATCTCTACAAGCTTATAAACATGTTGAGAAAACATTAGGTCCGAAGCATCTAACAAACCAATCGAATGCAAACATGAGAATGTTGCGTACGGAAAATATGTCAACTATTCTAGAATATTATCTTGAGTATGTAGAGTTATTTCATATGGAAGACGATGGTTTTGGTGGTAAAAGAGTAAAAAATGCAGTATCTTTATATGAAAGCGATCCGTCTAAATATCCAAAACCTAGTTATTATAAAACACGTGAAGATATTATGCAAGAGATGTATCCTATTAAAAGAGTTGGATTAAGCCCAATGGAAGGAACAACTAATCTTTATTCACTTGATGAAGGCTTATCTTCAAATATGGATTATCAAGATTGGTTTAATAGTAATATAGCACAACAAGATTTAGCAGATTTGCATAAGGGTATGTTTAGAACTAATACATTTAAACAAGACTTAGTAACTGAACATAAAAACGGAGATTATTCAAGAGTAACTCCGGCTGGAATATATTATCCACCAGCTAATATACAAGGCGATATACCAATGTTTACGTATGATGCTTTAAAGATGATGGGACTAGGAGACGCTTTTAGACAAGGCCAAGAATTAAGATTTGGATATGATTTAATAAATGAAAAGGTTGTTATGACTTCTGAAATGCCATATCAAAGTATTACAAACACAGGTAAGGAAATAGAAAAAGTTACAGCAAAGGGTGGCATTAGTTCTATGGCATTACGAGCAATAAATGATATTCCATATATAGGAGGAGTTACCGAATTTTTATTGGGTGATGAACTTGATTGGTCAGACTTATTTATGGTAATTCCTTATGGTGCAGCAGCTGGACTTATTACTAAGGTTGTTTGGGCAGGAGGAAAAAAACTTTTGGCACCAGCATTAAAGAAAACTCATCAACAATTAGGTAAACAAGCAGTAAAATTAAAGTTAGCAGATAGAGCTAAAAAAGGAACCCAAGGATTTAGGAGTTATGAGCAAATAAGTCGAGAAGCTGCTAGTGCATTTAGACATTCTATGACGAATAATTTTATTATTGGTAAAACTACGGCTGGAAAATTTTATAGACTTGGAGCAATTTCTGCAATTGCTGGAGCTGAATGGGCTACTGATCCTGAGAATTGGAAAGAAGAAGATGAACCTACTTATATAACTACATCTCCTTAATTTAAATAAAACTTATGGCATTACCAATAACTTATTCATCTCCTAATAAAGAAAAAGTTTCTTCTTCTAATATAAGTTCTGAAACAACACCTTTAATATCTTATACAAAGCCTCAAGAACATTTAAAATCTTTGTCTGGTATAAGTACGCAAAGAACACCTTTAATAGCTTATTCACATCCTAATAAACCTCATAAGTCTGGTCACCCTTATTTAGGAGATTTATCAAGAGAGGAGGCATTACAATATGCTTTAAAGATGGGTATGACAGATTCTTACAGAGGTATAACGCAAATGTCTGCTAAAGCTAAAAATAATACAAGCCTACTAGATGAATTAAAGAAAAAGGATCAAAAGCTTAGACAAATTTTTGAACATCCAGAATATGGTGATTCAGCTTTTGGATATTATATGACTGGAGCTATAGCTTTAGACCCTATTGGTTGGATTCCTTTAGCCGGTTGGTATAAAAAATCTAAATCTTTATCAGCAGCAACTGGATATGGTGTAGGCTTGGGAGGAGTTTATGGAGCTACTTCTTATGTAGGAGAAGGTGAAAGTAGATTATTAAATACAGCCCTTGGAGCTACAGGAGGTGGAGTTTTAGGATTAGGTGGTGGTATGCTTAGTAGAGCTTTAAGTAAAGCTGCTGGAAAAAATCCTAATATTAAATCTTTAGCAGATATACAAGCAAAAAATATAGCAGACGAAGCCTTACGAACTCAACAAAAAAAATCTTTAACCCCAAAAGAGCTTGAAAAAGCAAGAGCAGATCTTACTGAAGCTTTACAAGAAGCACATAAAGGTGGCTCAGAATTAACCAATAATATAAAATCATTTTATTCTGAAATGGGAGATGGGCCTATATGGGATTTTGCAGTTCAAAATTGGGGTTCTGGTCTAGTTGGTATAGCTTCCGGTGTTGCTGGATATAATGCTTATAATGATCCTGATTCTACAAATGCTCAAAAAATTATAGCAGGTATTCTTTTTACTTTAGGAGGCGTTGCTGGTACAAAAGGACTGGCTAAAATGCCTTGGGGAAATAAATCTTTAGGTGAGGTTATTTCACAAGGTATAGTAGATAATTATGGACTACCAAAAAAATTAATTAAACATAAAAAAGAGGCTCTTGGAGAAGTTAATTCATTGGCAACTCAATTTGAAAATATTGTTTTAAAAACTTTAACGTTATCTCATAAAGATAGAAAAGTTTTAAATGCAATGATAACTGGTGAAGTAGATAAAATTGATAATGCTTTAGTAGGCTTTTCAGACGAGGCAGCACGAATCATCAAAGAAACAGGACAAGAGATGGTTGATGCTGGATTATTAAGTCAAAAAGTTTTTCAAAAAAATGCAAATTATTTACATAGAACATATGAATCAAGCCTAACAAAAGATATAAAAAGATTAGGCTTTGCTGGTGCTAGAAAATTAAAAATTATAGGTGATGAATTAAGACCCAGAGGAAAATTTCTAGATAAAAGTATTACTATTAAAGCCTATGAAAGAAGTTTTAAACCTGAAAGTAAAACTTATGGTCGTTATGATGATTATACTACAGAAGCATTAACACGTGCAGTTTCAAAATTAAGTTATAATAACTTAATAGATAAATTAGATAAAAAAACTAAAGCTAATAGAAAATTTAAATTAGAAGATTATAAATTAAATAATTCTGTTAGGGATGTAAGAGATTGGAAAGTTATAGACCAAGATAGTGAAAAAATATTATTAGAAAGTAAAACTCGTTTAAGTTTACGTAAGGATTATTCTAAAGAAGATAGAATTAGGATGGGCGAAATTGAAGACGCCTCTTTTAATATTTCAGAAACTGGTCGTCTTATGACTAATGATTTAGCTGTATTTAAACTTTATTCTAAGATAGCAAAAGATAAAGATTTATCTATGGGAGAAATTACATTTAAAACTAAAGCAAAAAAAGGAAACTTTTTTGAAGAAGATTGGATACGAATGCCTAATGATGCTTTAACTGATGCTTATGTTGGAGGATTACCAGTTAGAAAATATGGTGAACTTGCGAATAGATATGTTCCGAAAGAAGTACACGATGATTTGGTTAAGATGCGTAATATGAAAACCGAAGAAGGGAAAATACAAGAAGGTTATTTAGCATTAAATAGATGGTGGAAAAAATCCAAAACAGCCTGGAATCCCGTAGTACACGCAAATAATTCTATATCAAATATAATTTTATATGATTTAGCTGGTGCTGATTATAAATATTTGAGACTAGGCTTTAAAGAAATTAAACAAGGTATACGAAAAGAGCCAAATACTCATTTTTATAATCTAGCAAAAGAACACGGAGTGTTTGATGTTGATATGGTTTCACAAGAATTAAGAAAGCTTGGTGATCAAATTGGAGACGATCTATTATTAAAGCTTTCAAACAAAACAGCTCCAGAAATAATTAATGCACAACAATATTCGTTAGGAGTTTTTCAAAAGCTAGGTAGAAAAGGCTATAATTTAACATTCAAAAAACTAGAAGATTTTTACCAATTAGAAGACCAAGCATTTAGAATGGGTTTATTTATGGATAGACTTGCAAAAGGTATGAAGCCTTCTGATGCTGCTGCAGACGCAAAGAAATGGTTTATTGATTATGATATTAATGCTCCTTTTATTAATATTATGAGAAGGTATCCAACACCTTTTCTTTCTTATACTTATAGAGTTATTCCTCTATTAGCAGAAGCAGCCATTAAAAGACCTTGGAAGTTTGCTAAGTGGTCTGTAGGAGCTTATGCTTTAAATCAAGTAGGAAGAGCAACAAGTCCAGGTGATGAAGATAAAGAACGAATACTAATGAGAGAAGATTTAAATCAACAGTTATTTGGTATGCCTTTTTTACCTTCTAGTTTAATTAAGTTACCTTTTTCTTCAGAAAGATTATCACGAACAGGAGAACAGATTCCATTATATATTGATGTGAAGAGGTTTATTCCAGGAGGAGATGTTTTTTCAGTAGGAGATAAAGGAATAAAAATTCCTATATGGAGAGGTAGAGAACTCTCTTTACCAACTACTTTAAATCCTAATTTTGGAGCTTTAGGAGAAATTTTACTTCCTTATTTAACTAACACAGATCCATTTACTATGCAAAAAATTAAGGGTCTTGGTTTAGGTAATGATGGTAAGGTTTTAGCTCAACATGTACTGAGCAGACTTACTCCTAATATTCCAGCTACTGCATTTACTATTCCATTTTTTAGAGCTTTAGATAAAAATGTAAAAATAGGAAAATTTGAAGAGGGCAATACTTATTTAGATAAAGCTGAAAAAGCTTCTTGGCCTTTTAGTCAATCTTATGGTTCTAAAAAAGTTATCACTGCTTTTAGAAGGGCTACAAAAGGAATAGAAAGTAAATTAGGTACAACGTTTACTCCGTTTGAATCTATTATGAGTGTGTTTGGATTTAAACTACAACCAGCAGAGATGTCTCAACTATTAAGAATAAGAAATCAAGATTTTAAAAGAGCCTATAAAAATATAAGAACCGAATATTATCGTGTTAATTATGATTATACACAAGGAAAAATTTCTAAAGAAGAGGCAGAAGAAAAAATTAATAAATTATATTATTTATTAGATAGAGAAAAAAGTTTTTACCAAGCAGACGAAGAGGAGCTAAGAAAGCCAGACACAAGAGAATCCAACGTTACTGGTGGTTTAATTAAAGGGCCTTATGTTCCTAATGCTAAAGAATATCCAGAACTAAGAAGTAATAAACTTACACAAGAACCTTTTGCACAGCCTAGACTTCCTTTAAGTAATGGTGGATACATGGGAAAGCAACTTGCTAAAATACAAGAAGAATTAGGTTTATATAAAAGCATGGAGCATGATGAGATGATAGCTGGAATGATAGATTTACCAACACCTTTAGAACAAGAAATACAAAATGTTCAACTACAAGCTGAACAAAGCTTACCTATTGGTAATTTATATGAAGGCATAAGAAAAGCTATGAGAGATGGTGGAGATCCTCAAGCTATTCCTGTTAAGCCTGTTGAACCTGTTAAGCCTATTAATCCAGCAACAAGAAATAATAACCCATTTAATATAGTATATGGTCCTGCTATAGGATCATCCGATATTGCTTGGGAAGGCAAAGTAAAGCATAATCCAGAAGTTGAAGACACCTTTGAGGTATTTGAAAATAATGTTCTTGGATTTAGAGCAGGTATATTAAATAGTTTAACGCATTATGATAAATATAATGATAAAACAGTAGAGCAATTAATTAAAAGACACGCTCCAAAAAGGGGAGATATTATAAAAGGTAAAGATGAAAATCCAAATCAAAATAATTTTATATCTTTTGTTTCTAAAAATTTAAATGTAAAGCCAGATCAAGAAATAAATTTAAAAGATCCTAAAGTTTTAAAAGAATATGCAAGAAGTATTGCTACATTTGAAGGACATCAAAATATTCAAGAAAATGATATAGATACAGCCATAGGATTAGCTTTTAAATATAGAGGTATTAACTAATGCTACTATACACAGAAACACAATTAAATAAAGCTTACAGAGTATATCAAAAGCACCAAGCAGAACAAGATATACCTTTTATGTCTTTAGAGAATTTTAGAAATATGTTTGAAAATTTAATGAATGTTATATATACAAAAGAGACAGTAGATGGGATTTAAATTAAGTTTAATATTTGGAGGACTTTTACTAGCTACAGCAGCCGGTTCTTTTTATTATATTGATTATTTACAAGATCAAATCGCTATACTAAAAGGCAATCAAATAGTTTTAGAAACTAAAATAGCTGAACAGAACGAGGCTATAGATAATTATTTAAACAAACAAAAACAAACTCAAGCACAGCTAATTACTTTAGAAAAAGCAAAGCAAGAGGCTATGCGAGATGTAAATAAATTAAGAAAGACTTTTGCTAGACACGATTTAGATGAATTAACTTTAGCAAAGCCTGAACTTATGCAATCTAAAATTAATAAAGCATCGAAAAGAGTTTTAGAAACTTTAGAAAAATTAACAGACCCTAATCAGTTTGATGAGAAACCTAGTAATAATTAGTTTAGTAATAGCAACGGCAGGTTGTTCAATGATGCAGCCTACTAGACCTATTCAAATGCAAACAATTGCAGAACGACCACCTATGTTTCATCCACCATTGCCGATGGAAGTACAGCTTGACCCTGTTGATTG